>Ga0209656_10000013_pt1 | contig 135329 bp, 117 predicted proteins | sample BogFormECP12_OM2_FD_188239 | JGI IMG/M metagenome (GOLD analysis project Ga0209656, IMG submission 188239) | Bog forest soil microbial communities from Calvert Island, British Columbia, Canada - ECP12_OM2 (SPAdes) (version 2) | ecosystem: Environmental > Aquatic > Freshwater > Wetlands > Bog ...
GCTGCCACTACCGTGAACGAAACGCCGTTGCTGTTCACTCCGCTGGCGTTCACCACCACGTTGCCCGTCGTCGCTCCCGTCGGCACCGTCGCCACAATCGACGTCGCACTCCAACTCCCAATCGTCGTCACGGCCGTCCCATTGAACTTCACCGTACTCGTGCCCTGGGTTGAGCCGAAGTTCGCTCCAGTGATCGTCACCGATGCGCCTACCGCACCCGTCGTTGGTGACAAGCTCGTGATGCTCGGCGCTGCCACTACCGTGAACGACACGCCGTTGCTGTTTACCCCGCTGGCGTTCACCACCACGTTGCCCGTCGTCGCTCCTGTCGGCACCGTGGCCACGATCGACGTCGCACTCCAGCTCCCAATCGTCGTCACAGCCGTCCCGTTGAAGCTGACTGTGCCCGTGCCCTGGGTCGAGCCAAAGTTCGTGCCCGTGATCGTCACCGATGCCCCTACCGCTCCCGAAGTCGGCGATAAGCTGGTGACGCCGGGCGCTGCCACTACCGTGAACGAAACGCCGTTGCTGTTCACTCCGCTGGCGTTCACCACCACGTTGCCCGTCGTCGCTCCCGTCGGCACCGTCGCCACAATCGACGTCGCACTCCAACTCCCGATTGTCGTCACGGCCGTCCCGTTGAACTTCACTGTGCTCGTGCCCTGGGTCGAGCCAAAGTTCGTCCCCGTGATCGATACCGATGCGCCTACTGCCCCCGTCGTTGGTGACAAGCTCGTAATGCTCGGTGCCGATACCACCGTGAACGAAACGCCGTTGCTCGCGTTACTCCCCACCGTCACTACGACATTGCCGGTGGTTGCTCCCGTCGGTACCGTCGCCACGATCGACGTCGCACTCCAACTCCCGATAGTCGTCGCCGTCGTTCCGTTGAACTTCACTGTGCTTGTGCCTTGGGTCGATCCAAAGTTCAACCCAGTGATTGTCACTGATGCCCCTACTGCTCCCGAGGTCGGCGACAAACTCGTAATGCTTGGAAATACCGTGAACGCTACACCGTTGCTGTTCACCCCGCTGGCGAACACAACTACGTTGCCGGTCGTCGCTCCCGTCGGAACCGTAACCTTGATCGACGTCGCACTCCAGCTCGAGACCGTCGCAGTCGTCGAATTGAACTTCACCGTGCCCGTGCCCTGGGCCGAGCCAAAGTTCGTGCCCGTGATCGTCACCGATGCCCCTACCGCTCCCGAAGTCGGCGACAAGCTGGTGATGCTGGGCGCTGCCACTACTGTGAACGAAACGCCGTTGCTGTTCACTCCGCTGGCGTTCACCACCACGTTGCCCGTCGTCGCTCCCGTCGGCACCGTCGCCACAATCGACGTCGCACTCCAACTCCCGATCGTCGTCACTGCCGTCCCGTTGAACTTCACCGTGCTCGTGCCCTGGGTCGAGCCAAAGTTCGTGCCCGTGATCGTCACCGACGCACCGACCGCTCCCGTTGTCGGTGATAAGCTCGTAATGCTGGGCGCCGCGACCACCGTGAATGACACGCCGTTGCTCGCGTTACTTCCCACCGTCACCACCACATTGCCGGTCGTTGCTCCCGTCGGTACCGTCGCCACGATCGACGTTGCACTCCAACTCCCGATGGTTGTCGCCGTCGTCCCGTTGAACTTCACCGTGCTTGTGCCTTGGGTCGATCCAAAGTTCAACCCAGTGATCGTCACCGACGCCCCTACTGCCCCCGAAGTCGGCGACAAACTCGTGATGCTTGGAAATACCGTGAACGACACACCGTTACTGGCGTTGCTTCCTACCGTCACCACCACGTTGCCGGTGGTTGCTCCCGTCGGTACCGTCGCCACGATCGACGTCGCACTCCAGCTCCCGATAGTCGTCGCCGTCGTTCCGTTGAACTTCACTGTGCTTGTGCCTTGGGTCGATCCAAAGTTCAACCCAGTGATCGTCACTGATGCCCCTACTGCTCCCGAGGTCGGCGACAAACTCGTAATGCTTGGAAATACCGTGAACGCTGCACCGTTGCTGTTCACCCCGCTGGCGAACACAACTACGTTGCCGGTCGTCGCTCCCGTCGGCACTGTAACCTTGATCGACGTCGCACTCCAGCTCGTGACCGTCGCGGTTGTTCCATTGAACTTCACGGTGCCCGTGCCTTGGGTCGAGCCAAAGTTCGTCCCCGTAACTGTCACCGCCGCACCTGCTGCCCCAGAAGTTGGCGAAAGACTCGTAATGCTCGGAGCGGCAACAACCGTGAACGACACACCATTGCTCGCCGTTCCGCTAACCGTCACTACCACGTTGCCCGTCGTCGCACCCGTCGGCACCGTCGCCACGATCGAAGTCGCGCTCCAACTCCCGATCGTCGTTACCGTGGTGCCATTAAACTTCACAGTACTCGTGCCCTGCGTTGAGCCGAAGCTCGTTCCCGTGATGGTCACCGATGCGCCAACTGCTCCCGAAGTCGGCGACAAACTCGTGATGCTTGGAGCCGCAAAAGATACTCCAGACAACACTGCGCACACCATGAAAAGGACCACAAGATACAATTTACGTATCATGATCAAGCGCCTTTCTATGACAACCGTTCACTCACAACAGAGGTCGGCCTGGGGATCCGCGGGGACTAGGGCGCGAAGAAAGTAGCTCCCCAACACGATGGCGGATAAGAAACAGTAATGGCCTGCCTGCGCGGATCGTAAATGCGCTGCGTGCCGTCCTGTAGCTCGACCGTCAGCCGGTTTTTCGGAGCGTCGATGCTCTTCACCCGTGCGTACGCGCCCTTCCCGATGCCAGTCTCCTTCGATGCGCGCGAATAGCGCAGCACATCGCCCACCTCATAGCGCTCGGCCCATGTGCGGTCCGCGCCGGTGAGGTCTTGGCGCGGCACCAGCGTCCTGATGCGGTGCTCCTGGTTGCTGACGAGGCCACTCCGCTGCAATTCCGTATGGACGCGTTCGTTGATCTCCATGCGAGAGCGATTATCGGGAGAAATCACCAGCGTCTTCTCCGGCGATTTTGCATACTCCTTCGCGATAGCGGCGATGCGCTCGTCGTGGCCTTGAATCTCGTGGACTCGGCCCTGCCGGTCAAGATTCTGTATTGCTTCCTGTACTTCGCCTTTGGCAAGCTGCTCGACTACCTCTTTCAGTTCCGGGTCCTTCTGGCGCACGATCTCTTCGAGCTTCACCGTTTTCATGCCAGCGTCCTGAAGCTGCGCGAAAGGTCGTCCGGCTTCGACCGCCTCATGTTGCCGCCGGTCGCCGACGAGCAACACACGGTCATTCGGATGGAGCCGGTTCACAAACTCATGCAGCTGCCTGGTCGACACCAGCGAGGACTCGTCGAGTACATAGAGCCGCTTCTCCCCGCCGTGCGGCTGCTGTCCACGTACCAGATGCTTCTGTAGTGTGGATGTCTCCATGCCTGCTTCCCCGAGTTTCTGCACCGCGCGGGACGTTGGCGCAAAACCTTCCACTCTGTAGCCCTCGGCCTCCGCGCCTTCGCGGATCACGGACAGAGTTGTTGTCTTGCCCGCGCCTGCGATGCCATCTAACCCGACAACCTTCTCCCGCGAAAGAAAGATTTCGTCTACTGCCTGGCGCTGCGACGCATTCAACTCCGGGTGGCGGTCCTCCGTGGCGATGCGCACTTGCGGCGAGACCAGCATGGGATCGCCGTAGTCGCGCCGATTGCCTTCCTGCATCCGGCCAACAATCTCACGCTCCATGCGAACCATGGTCGCGGTCGTGTATTGTTGTTCAGCGCCATTGTGCGAGACTTCGCGGAACTCCCCGGCGTCGATCCGGCGCTCGAACTCCTGCCGGACCTGGGCATAGGTGGTTTCTCCCATGCCGCGCACCAGCGCTGTTTCAAGGATCGCGCGGCGGTCCTGCACCGCCGATCTCTCGAAGACGTGGTCGCGCGCCCATGTCATGGCCTGCTTCGCCTGAACCTCGGGCTCCGGCATCTGGTATTGCCCATGTTGGCGCGCCTTTGCGACGACGCGGTCCGCCTGATGCCCGTACTGTGCGGCCAACTCGCGGTGCCGCTGTAAGACTTCTCCAGGCGACAGGAGTTCCTTGCGGTCGCGAGTATGGTGGGCAGCGATCTGCGCTCCCGCGGCTCCGTCGATTCCTTTTTCCCGGAGATGGTCTTTGATCTGCTCACGTCGCGGACTGGAAGCCTCCAGATATTCCTTCGTGTAGCCTTTTATTTCCGGCTGTCCATGCTTGCCGCGCTCCAGTTCGTAGCCCAGCTTTTCCAGACGCAGAGCCAACTCGGAGCGATAGACTGCCGTGACGTAGCGTTGGGACACGAACATTTCGTGCGGCTGCAAAGCTCGCATCTGTTTCCCATTTTTGAGACCGCTCTCGCGCTCGGTCATGTTGAAGATCACGGCATGAGTATGAAGCTGGGGCGCAGCATAGCCATCGACGGGTCGCGCGGTATCGTGCTCGAAGGTGGCGGCGATAAATTTGCCCGTCGTCTCCGGGGCATGGATATTGCCGATCCGCGCCTGCGTGTTTCGTTCAAGCTCCTGAAGTGCCGCGCGTACACTTTCCCGATGGGCTTCCCGCACCCGATCATCGCCGCCCACGAGAGCGGTAAGCGAAACCGACTTCGGCGCAGAAAATGTAGCGTCCCACCCGGCGCGATGCTCGGCGCTGGTTACCTCTCTGCCACATTTGCCTTCATAGGTTCTCGAAACTTGATGCCGTACGAGCTGCTCTTCGGTGTGCGGATGTTGGCCTTCACTCAGGTGTGCAAAGTGTTCGGAACCAACGCCACCTTGCAACCCCCACTGCTCAGCGAGTCTGCCCTGCCACTCACTGTGACCTTGCTGATCGCGGCTCCAGTAGTTCTGTTCCTGCGAGGCAAACTCCCGCACATGGTAGGTCTGCGCCTGGCTGGCCGACAGCGGTTTCGAGATCGTGAGCATACCGAGCGTTCATCAAGCGTGAATTGGTGTTCTTGGCAAGTTGTCTCTCATTCGATTCCCTTCGTTTTCTCCCAGGCGAACGCTTCTTTGGGTTTGGTCTCGGGCGCCGCGATGGTCGAACCATTGACGGTCGATCCAAAGAGCGCGAGCATCGGCTGGGTAGGCTTCTTCAGCGGATCGGCGGGAGAATTCGCGGGCACTGATGGCGCTGGGTGCGGCGCGATCTCTGGCATCTGCCGCTGCGAAAATCTCGCCAGTCTGAATCGGATTCTGCCCGCCTTTATCCTCCATCTCTGGATCAAACTTGGCCGAGGTGGGCCCCATTTCATCGTTTCCCTTTCCCGCCATTTACGTGGGGACCGGCTCTGCAACACACTCCGCACAGCCAGTAGCAAAAAGAGCATCGCGGCTACCCAAAGCAACGACGTCAAGAGCGAAAAGCTTCCGGGAAATGGCATGGCACTCATCGCATACGAGCACTTTCCTTGCCCTCGCGAGCGAAGAATTCTTCAAGCAGTTTGCGCGCCTGATGAAGCTTTCGTGCGTCTGCCTGGTCGCGAATTTCGAGGACGGAATCAGGCGACAATTGTCTGCCTTCCGATGCCGCTTGAGAGGCTGCATGGAAGAGATTCAAAAGCGTATAACGCACCGCCCAGACTTCGGCCAATACCAGCTCGGCGGGATCGGCGGGATCAGCGGGCCGCTGTCGCGCAGCGCACAGAGCCGTCCCGCGCAGCCACTCGGAAAGAGCCTGTCCCGCGCTTTCGGCGGCAGCTTCGATCTCGGCCAGTTCGTCCGGGGTCAGCCGCGTGGCCGCAGTCTTGGTGCGGAAACCGGGCTTCGCTTCTTCTCCGAACGGCAAACTGGACTGCGGATTAGCTTGAACGCGGGGACTACTCATTGGACGAACCGCCTGGTTGCATTACTGCGCTTGATTCCGCTGCGATTAAGCTGCGTGGCTGTTAGTCACCGCAAGGTCTTGCGCTTCAACGCGTTTACCTGATGGACGATTGGCAGCGCTTTGTTGCAAACAAACGTGATCGTTCGCTACCGCGCTCATTCAGCCAATCACCGAATTTGTTGATGCAGCGAAAGTTAACCTGCGTAAACATCGAAGCGCTGTCTGGCGCTCCGCAGTTCCCAACTTGGGGGTGACGTGTCCACCCTTCTTCCGGTGCGAAGCACCGCGCTTCTACATCTCGCCATATTCCAGCGCCAACGTTTCCCATGCGCTGACCACGTCTGGCGCCTGCCACGTGCGCCGAAACAAAGTGCGAATTGCCTTCCAGTGCTCTATAGGAAAGCTGAAGCTAATCCCGTTCTCGCGCGCACAAAACGACACATGCAACTCCTCGTTCTCCATGATCATGTTGATGGCCGAGAAATAAGACCCCTTCCACTGTGCGAATGGGCGTGTCATGTCATGCCCTTCGAGCATCCTTCGGAACTCGGCAATCCGTGCGTATCCGCCCACGGGAAAGCGAGGTGCCAGCGGCCCAGGAAACTGCAAGATCGGGGAGAATTCGTTGCCTTTCTCCCGCACGAGATCGAGACGGTATCCGGCCTCTTCCTGTGCGGGCAATCCTCGCTGCACGGGGAGTTCAAAATCGTCGTCATCCCCTTCTGTCGGCCGTCGGCGCAAAGGCTTGCGATGAGCCGCATAATGCCCTCTCGCGCACACCCGCCAAAGAGCAGCCCAATGGGACAACAGAGCATCGTTCAGCTTCTCGACATTCGAGAACTTTTCCTCATCCAACAGGGTGTAGAGGTTACGAATGGCAAGCAATGGCCTGCGCCGCTTCTGAGTCGAATCATTCAGCATTTGAATCGTATGTTTAACGACTCGGTGAACGTCGTCGCTTCCGACCGCAGCTGGCTCCTTTGTTGCAGCCTGTTTGTCCTCGGGAAGCGTCATCAAATAAAAGAAGTCGCGGGGCGATTTCTTCTGTCGGCGTACCAGATCGTAAGCAGCGAGAAATGCCTCTAGAATCTCGGCCAACGATTCATAAGAGAGCTGGCCTTGTTCGGTGCTCGTAAACGACTCTGCACCCTTCGCGCAATAGTAGGCAACCAAGGTCCATTCGGCCAGCGATAGCGGCAGCTTTGCTTCTGCTTTCCCGCGAATCTTGAGCAGAGAATCCGTTGGCTCGGTGAGCAGGTTTGCTAACTCAAGACGGTCGTCTCTCGCTGACTCAAGCAACTGCTTTGCGGCCTCCGATGTAGAGACCGTTTGGCCCGTCTTGAGGGCGATCACTTCCTTAAGCGTTTCCAGCCTTGAACGGAGTTCTTCGGAAATGCGAATGGAAATCACCGGTTGGTGCAGCGTCACTGCCTTCTCCGCCATCGGCCCTCCCAATCAAAATTATGTAACGTTACTTATTGACTGTATTGGTACTCCTGCGTTATTGTCAAGCGCAATACCAGCCAGGAGTTGATCAACCATGCCCCAGCCAAATCGAACAAGAAAACCTTCTTCCCTTCATTTCGCAGATGCAGGTTGGAACACAAGCATCAGAAAACCTAGCGGTAGAGCTCTTCCGCATCTGGGTGCACAATCACCCGAGCCCTTTGTAGAGGCAAATGCAGCTGGGGAATTTCTGAATTATTCCTCTCGAACGATAAAACAGATGGCCCGAGAGGGGCGGATTCCCGCTCATCCTTTCGGATCCGGTGCTCGCAAGAGGTGGTATTTCCTCATTTCGGAGCTTGCGGAACATCTTCGTGGTCAGGTAAATTCCGTTCATGGAGAAGCTGGTCGTGACAAGACACAAAGGAGGGTCATTTGAGTCACGATCACTGCAAGCCTGTCCGCTACAACCGCGGCATGGTTCGCAAGGAAAAGAGAGCAGTCGGAATGGTGTGGGTGTTCCGCTGGAGCGAGGAAGTGAACGGACAGCGGCACCAGCACAAAGATGTAATTGGTACGACGAGAGAATTCCCTACCGAAGCGGCAGCGAACAAAGAGGCCGATCGGAGACGATGCCAGCTCAACGAAAACAAGAAGTACTTGAGCCTAAAGGCGATTACGTTTGGGGAACTCATCAATCACTACGTCAACCACGAACTACAACGCTTGTCGAGATCGGCTCGCAAAGCAAACAAGTCGTACATCAAGAACTGGATCGAACCGAATTGGCACGGTCATCTTGCCGGCGGCATGAAGACTATGCAAATTCAAGAATGGTTGGACAAAATCCAGCGCCCGGATGGAACCAAACTGAAGATCAAGAATGTGCTGTCGGCGATCTTCTCGCACGGGGTCCGCTGGGAATTGGTAGAACGCAATCCAGTCTGCGGCCAAGGAGGGAGTCCCGGTCATCGCGGTGCATCAACGGGGGTTCGCCAAAGCAGCAGGGTCTCAATTCAGCGTCTGACTCTTGCCCCAGATGTCGTTCGTCAAACGCTGGAGCAGTTGCCTTTACGAGAGGCGACGATGGCACTCGTAGATGCAGTCACGGCTCTCCGTGCGTCGGAGTTAGTCGCCCTGAAGTGGAAGCATGTCGGCTGGGAGACAGGAATCCTTCAGTCCGAGTTTGCAATGGTCGAAGGCGAACTGAAAGAGACCAAAAGCAGGAACAACCCACTGCCACTGGCGGAGTGTGTGCTACAAGTGCTTCGTCTTTGGCGCGAAAACACGGCCTATCGATCGGACGAGGATTGGATCTTTGCCAGTCCGCATTATCATGGCAAGACTCCTTACACCTATCAAATTCTCTTCCGTCGCCACATCCGTCCCGTGATCGAGAGAATCTCCGGAATCAGGAGCAGCAAAGAAGCACCGATCGGATGGCACACGCTACGCCGGTCGCTAGCGACATTGTTGATCTCGAACGGGGAGAATGTGAAGGTCGCACAGTCACAGCTTCGGCACACAACCCCGAAGATTACGCTGGAGCTTTACGCACAAGCGGTTTCAGCCGATCAGCAGGAAGCCCACAAGAAGGTCGTGCAAATGGTGCTTCCGGCGGAATTCTCAGAGAAACTGAAGGCGCGGAACGTTACCGCAACAGCGTAGAAACCAGAGTCTCTCTTGCTCTGGGTGTCCGGGGGTGCCCGAAATCAACCCTGCCGAAATCAGCTAAGTACTTTGAAATCTTGGTGAGCGCGGCAGGATTCGAACCTGCGACCCATGCCTTAAAAGGGCATTGCTCTACCAACTGAGCTACGCGCCCCACTCTCTTCCAATCTAACACATCAGAAATAACTTAATGAAACCCGCTTCTAGCCGTCACCGTAGATTCAAAACGGCTAGTGTTGGTAGGTCTGCTCTCGATGCAGATCGGTGCTGGACATTGAGGGAAGGCGCTGCCGGGCAGGAACAGCTTGTCTCTGTGGAGATTACATTTCCACTTTGTGGAATAAATCTTGGTTTATAATCATTCTCATCTAAGAGGTCCTATTCTCCGTGCCCTCGGCTCACGAACAATTTCGGGAACTGGCTTGGAAATGCGGACTGGCTGCCACGCATCAAAGGCAGGACATCTATGAGGCTGTCGTAGCCGCGCCGGGACACTATTCGCCGGAGGATGTCTACACCGAAGTCCGGCGGCGAACTCCATCCATCTCTTTAGCTACGATTTACAAAAACCTGCGGTTGTTCGTGGAACACGGGCTGCTGCGGGAAGTTAGTCCGCATGCCTCCACGCTGCTGGTGGAAGGCAATCTCGAACCCCATCATCACCTGGTGTGCACCCGCTGCAAATCGGTGCAGGACATCGAAGGAGAGTTCATCGATTTCAAACGGCTGTCCCGGCACGTGCCGGACGGCTTTGATCTGACGCAGCCGTTGGTCGAGGTCTTTGGCCTCTGCCGCCGCTGCCGTGCAAAAACTAAGCAAAACATTCTGTAAAGTCAGGATGGTTTCGTAGTTCGTCACATTTTTCTTTAAAAGTAAGGAGCAATCATGTCGACTGAAGCAAAGTGCCCGTTCCCACACACCGCAGCTGGAGTCCACGCCAATGCCGACTGGTGGCCGAACCAGCTGAACCTGAAAATCCTGCACCAGCACTCTCCTCTGTCCGATCCCATGGACAAGGAGTTCGATTATGCGAAAGAGTTCAAGAGCCTCGACCTGAATGCCGTGATCAAGGACCTGCATGCCTTGATGACGGACTCGCAGCAGTGGTGGCCGGCCGACTTTGGCCACTATGGTCCGCTGTTCATTCGGATGGCGTGGCACAGCGCGGGTACGTACCGCATCGGGGACGGCCGCGGCGGGGCCGGAGCCGGTCAGCAGCGCTTCGCGCCGCTCAATAGCTGGCCGGACAACGTGAACCTCGACAAAGCGCGCCGGCTGCTGTGGCCGATTAAGCAAAAGTATGGGCGGAAAATTTCCTGGGCCGACCTGATGATTCTCGCCGGCAACGTCGCCCTCGATTCGATGGGCTTGAAGACGTTCGGTTTTGGCGGCGGGCGCCCGGACACATGGGAACCCGAAGAGGATATTTTCTGGGGGCCTGAGGGCAAGTGGCTGGCGGACGAGCGCTACAGCGGCGACCGTGATCTTGCGAATCCGCTCGCTGCCGTGCAAATGGGTCTGATCTACGTGAATCCGGAAGGGCCGAATGGAAAGCCGGATCCCATCGCTGCGGCGCGGGATATCCGGGAAACTTTCGCCCGCATGGCAATGAATGACGAGGAGACGGTTGCGCTCATTGCCGGCGGTCACACTTTCGGCAAAACTCACGGCGCGGCCGATCCGAACAAATATGTCGGCCCCGAACCCGAGGGTGCCGGCATTGAGGAGCAAGGCCTGGGCTGGAAGAACAAATTTGGCACGGGCAAAGGGGATGACACGATCGGCAGCGGCCTGGAAGTGATTTGGACCAAGACGCCGACGAAGTGGAGCAATAACTTCTTCACCAACCTGTTCAGCTACGAATGGGAACTGACCAAGAGCCCGGCCGGTGCGCATCAGTGGACGCCAAAAAATGGCGCAGGCGCCGGTACGGTGCCCGACCCGCAAGATCCGTCGAAGCATCACGCGCCATCCATGCTGACCACGGACCTTGCCTTGCGGCTCGACCCTGCTTATGAAAAGATCTCGCGGCGCTTCTACGAGCATCCGGATCAGCTCGCAGACGCGTTCGCACGGGCGTGGTTCAAGCTGACGCACCGCGACATGGGGCCGATCTCGCGCTACCTTGGCCCGCTCGTTCCCAAGGAGACGTTGATCTGGCAAGATCCTGTTCCCGCCGTGGATCATGAATTGATCGGGGAGAAGGACATTGCCGCTCTCAAGGCCAAGATCCTCGCATCCGGACTAACAATTTCCCAACTGGTCACGACTGCCTGGGCGTCGGCGTCGTCGTTCCGCGGCTCCGACAAGCGCGGTGGGGCGAACGGGGCGCGCATTCGCCTTGAGCCACAAAAAAATTGGGAAGTGAACCAGCCGGCCGCACTGGCGAAGGTTCTGCAGAAGCTGGAGGCGATCCAAAAGGAGTTCAACAGCGCACAGACCAACGGGAACAAGGGGAAGAAAGTCTCGCTCGCGGACCTGATCGTTCTCGCCGGCAACGCAGCCGTCGAGGAAGCTGCGAAAAAGGCCGGGCACGACGTGAAGATTCCCTTCTCGCCGGGGCGCACGGACGCTTCGCAGGAGCAGACTGACGTGCACTCCTTCGCCGTAATGGAGCACGACGCGGACGGGTTCCGCAACTATCTCCGCAGCGGACAGAAACTGTCGGCCGAGGAGTTGCTAGTGGATCGGGCGCAGTTGCTGACATTGACTGCCCCAGAAATGACGGTTCTCGTCGGCGGCATGCGCGCCCTGAATGCGAACTTCGCGCAGACCAAACACGGCGTCTTCACCAACCGCCCCGAGACCCTGACGAATGATTTCTTCGTCAACCTGCTCGACATGAATACGAAGTGGGAGCCCTCCTCGACATCCGAAGGCGTGTATGAGGGGCGTGATCGCGCGACGGGCAAAGTCAAGTGGACCGGAACGCGTGTCGACCTTGTCTTCGGCTCGAACTCCCAGCTCCGGGCGCTCGCGGAAGTCTATGCGTCTGACGACGCGAAGGAGGCATTTGTGAAGGACTTCGCCGCGGCGTGGAACAAAGTGATGAGCCTGGATCGCTACGACCTCGCCTGAAGTCAGCGACCTGGTCGTGCCAGCCTCGCAAAACGCAAAGGCCGCCTTCGCAGGCGGCCTTCGCATTGATGACCCCTCGCCCCCTTAGTGCACCAGCGAAATCACCCCAAACGTTCCCGCTTCACTGTTGTTTGGTCCTGCTGTAAAGAAAAGCTGATTCGTGTCCCCGTTGTTCGGGCTCCCACCGCCAAACTCGATGGCCCAGAGCTGGTCGAATTTGATGTCCTTCCCGGCCACGTCCTTCATCGTGCCCACGAATTGCCCCGTAAGCGCGTTAAAGGCGTTGATGGTCGAAGTCCCACCGTTGTCGTTCCCGATCAGCAGCGTGTTGCTCAGCGGTCCGAAATCCTTCGGCGCTGCCGCGAAGCCCCACGGCTGGTTCAGCGGCGGGCCTTGGGTCAGCTGCTTCAGCCACACCCCATCTTCACTGTAAATATCAATGTACCCCCCTGGGCCTCCCGACTGCGCCGCGAACGACACAAACAGCAAACCATCGATGTCCTGGATTCCGAACGGCGCAAATCCCGCCGGAACCGTCGGATCGGTAAACGATTTCACCAGGTTGAAATTGCCGTCGTACATATCAACCTTGTTATTCCAGGCGTCGGCCGCAAACAGAAAGTTTCCCGACGCGTGATTCGTAATCGCCAGTCCCGTGTAGTTCGCCTGCGAACCCGAGTTGTTCACCACGATGATCGCCGCGTTCGGATTCGATTGCGGCGCCCACCCGCTGATGGTTCCGTCGAACGTCGCAAACAAAAAGAACGCATTCCATCCCCCCACTTGAAAATCGTTCGAGCCGTTGAACACAATTCCCGTCGGTTGTCCCGGCCCGCTTCCGCTCGCCGACGGAATCGACACCTCCAAGCCTTGCTTGATACCGGCGGCGGTGTAGATTGTCGACCACCCGGTCCCGTTGTCGCTGATCCAGAACGGTGAACTCGGCGAACGCGCCAGCCCCCACGCATTCACCAGCAGCGGATCGTCGTGCTTGGCCCGTCCTACCTGATTCGAAACCAGATTCTTAAGTTGATACTGCGCCATGGCCGCGCTCGAAGCGAACATCAGCGCGAGTCCCAGGGCAAAGGTGAGAGTAGTCGTGCGACGCTGCATGTGAATCTCCTTTGTAGTGCCGAATCAAAGGCAGGGGAGTGACGGTGCAGCGTTCTGCGCACGCAAATCACATTGCTCTGATCAGCCGTAGCCATGCTAGGCCGCATAGCGCCATCCGATTGTCAGCGCCTTGTCATGAATTTGTACATTTCTTCGCAGGAAAGGATTCGCCACCAAAAAAAATCGGGCCACCCGAAGGCGGCCCGTCTTGGTTCTAAGCTAGTAGCTAGAAGCTTAATCCCCCGCTACCGGCTCCGCAATCTCCGGCTTCACAGCCTCATGCCCGTGCCCGTTTCCGTTCGGCTTGGTCAGCGCGCCCAGCGGAATGAATCCGTTCTCGGCCACCACCGGCTTCTCTTTCAGCACGACTTCGCGATACATCGCAGCCATGCGCGCGTTGTAAGCCTCATCGTTGATCTGCGGCCCGCGTGCCTCAGCCTTCGCCTCCGCGGTCTGCTTCTGTTTCGCATCCCGCGCCCGCAGCTTCTCCTCACGCGCCGTCTTCGCGATGCCCAGCTTATCCAGATCGTGCTGCAATTCGTTGGTCACGATTTCGTCACGTAGCTTCAGATACTCGGTGGCGGTCTCCTGATTTTCCATCTTCACTTTCTTGCCGCCCGCGAAAATCTCATGCCGCCCGTGTTCTTCGTACCACTTGGTCAGCGTGGCCGTCATGTGCATCTTCTCAATGATGTTCCGCCATCCCACGCCCGTGTTGTAGGCGCAGAACGAAATCTCGCCTTCCTGCGTCGCATAAGGAATAATGCACTGCTCGGTGCGCCGGAAGTCATAGTTGAACAGGTCCTGGAACCACATGCCGGCGATGAATAAGAAGTTCCAGCGGTCCGTCGCGCGGCGCTTCATCACGTCGTCGATCGTCCGATCGGGACCGACCTTGCCGTAGTCCTTTCCCGTAATGTGGTAGTTCTTGTCGAACTTCTTCAGCAAGTCCATCAGCTTGAAGTGAGTCGGCGACTGGAACGGATCGTAGTTCTTCATCAGGCACAGCGCCATGCCCACGCCCGTCCAGAACTTCCCGCGGGCTGCATCGTTGACCTTGGCAATGTCCTTCGCCAGCTGATCCCCGTGCAGGAATGCCGTCACCGGCACAGCTTCCTTGGTTTGCTTGTCAATCATCACCGCCATGCCCGTCCCGCAATTCGGGTGACAACCGCAAGATAGTTGGCCCCAGTCGTTTTTCACGTCGTTGACGTGCATCAGGTCGGCCCAGTCGCTGAAGGTTCCCATGAACGAGATCGGGAACCAGTCGCGGGTCGGCTCGCCCAGACCAGTCTGATTTTTCACATCGTGCGCCAGGTGCGAGAGCGTGTAGCGCTGCGCCGCCCGGCGATCGTCGGTTACGGCTTCGTCGCGGCCGGTGAAGCTGACCGGCTGGAAGCTCAGGAAGCTGATCGTCTTCGGATTATCGAGCGCGAACTTGATGATGCGTCCCACCTGCTCGTTGTTAATTCCGTTCACAATCGTGATCACGGGAACGATCTCGCAGCCCGCCTTGTGCAGGTTCTCGATCGCCTTCAGCTTCACGTCAAACAAGTTCCCCACGAGCCGGTGCGCATTCGCCGCGTTGCCGATGCCGTCAAACTGCAGGTAAGCGTAGCGCATCCCAGCCTCAACCGCCTGCTGCGCGAATTCAAAGCTCTTCGCAAACTCGATGCCGTTGGTCGCGGCCTGCACGGAGTTGTATCCCACTTTGCGGGCGTAGCGCACAGCATCTAGAAAGTATGGCGACAACGTTGGCTCGCCGCCGGAGAACTGCACACTCATCTGCCGCCGCGGCTTGATGGTGATGGCGTTGTCGAGCATGGTCTTGATTTCTTCCCATGTCAGCTCATGCACAAACCCAACCTGGTTGGCGTCCATGAAGCACGGATCGCACATCATGTTGCAGCGGTTAGTCAGATCGATGGTCAGCACCGACCCGCGCCCGTACTTCACCGTCGACGAGCCGTGATGGTGCAGCTTCTCGTCGTTGTGCGCCATAATGTCGCGCCCCGGGAACACGTCCTCCAGATGCTTGGAAAACTCAGTGTCGATCGACATCACATCTTCGAAGTGGCCGTGCGTCGGGCAGTCTTTCACCATCAGGATCTTGCCGTCGCGTTCGACGATCTGCGCCTTAATTTCGCCAACCTTCTCATTCATCAGCACTTCATGCGGCAGGTGCCCGTCCAGAATCTGCTGCCGGATTTCCGGCACGCACTTCGGGCACAGCGAATCGGTCGTCCGCGGCCAACCCAGCGGCGGCTTCGATTTCTCGTACGACTTGAGCAGCGGCTTTTCCGACCACTTCGGCGTAGGCGACGGATTCGGCTTGATGCGGTTCAAGCGCTCGAATACCGCCCATGTCCCCTGGGCGGCTACGACGACTGCTTTTTCTACGTACTTGATCGGCTTGCGCATGTTCGCTCTTGGCTCCTGGGTTCCAGCTTTTCGCCGCAGGCTCTTCGCCTTTAGCGTTCTCTTTCACTTAGATAGCTGCCAACTCACGTTGGTTACAGCTATCCCAAAACCTGCCAGTCCACTTCTGATCTTCGCCTTGCCTTTGGATGAACCTGAGAGTATCACCCAAAACCAGCAACGCTCCCCGGGAATTTGCTCCGGGTCCTGCCGACCTGGATTCCTGGCGGACCTGATTTTCCAGCCCGTTTCCTACACTTTTCCCTGGGTATTGACCTGCGCCTATCCTATTGCAGCCCTGGGCAATGGCGCATCCATATCCCAACGAACGGTGCAAATTCAGGGTTTAGCGGTGTTGTGGAGGATTATACGGAGCTAAGCTGTTGAAAGCAAAGGATTGGCCGGAGAAAGACAACTCTTGCCCAGATTATTTCCGGGGGAATTAATCCCCTGCGCACCGCCAGCCTTTCATTCATATTCCCTCGACAGCATATTCCTTTCGTGGAATACTTAGGCCATGGCGTGGGAAGTCGAGTTCACCGACGAATTCGCCGCATGGTGGAACACACTGGATGAGGGTGAGCAGGAGGATATTCAAGCAAGCGTAATACTTCTCCGCGAGTGCGGCCCGACGTTGGGCCGCCCGCACGTCGATCTGGTGACGACGTCGCGGTACTCGAACATGAAAGAACTACGCACGCAGCACGACGGGAAGCCTTATCGCACGCTCTTTGCCTTCGATCCGCGGCGGATTGCGATCCTGCTGATCGGTGGCGACAAGACCGGAAACGATCGATGGTATGCGGAATTCGTGCCACGGGCCGACAATATTTATGCTCAGCACTTGCGGCAGATTGAGAAAGAAAGCGGGAAGAATCGTTAGGGACAAAGGGGGGCAAGATGCCTAAGAATTTTCGTGAGTTAGAAGCAAAGATGTCGCCGGAATCACGGGCGCGAGCTGAGGCCAAAGCAAAAAAAATGCTCGCTGAGATGCCGCTCGATGAACTCCGCGAAGCGCGTGCGATGACCCAAGCGCATCTGGCGAAAATCCTTGGAGTGAACCAGGCTGCCGTGTCGAAGCTGGAACGCCGCGCGGATATGTACGTCAGCACCCTGCAGGATTTCGTGAAAGCCATGGGCGGAGAACTGAAAATCACGGCGCGCTTCCCAGAGGGCACCGTGGAGATCAATCAGTTCGAAGCGGTCAAGAAAGCGGCTGGGGACGAGTGAGCCCCCACCCTTTCGCACGGAACGCGAATGGACGGCTGAAGCAGTTCCTCTTTTGGCGGGCCGATGCGGCACGACTGGAAGTCGTGCCCTTCCCGGTTTCTCTCTGCCGGCGGTGCCGATCAAAAGTCAGCGAACAAGCTTCAGAACGTCAGCCCCACGCCCCCGCTGATCACGTTGCTCTTCCAGTTGTACAGGTTGTTGGGATTGCCGGAAGTCTCGGCGAACTTGAAGTAGCGGGTTTCGTAGCTGCCCCGGATGTAGTACCACTGGCCGAACTTGTAGCCCACGCTTCCCCGCAGGGTGTAGGCGTGATCGAATCCCGGATTGGGCAACGCCACCTGCGTGGACGAAGTCGAGCGGTAGCGCGGCTTAAATTCCGGCTCGCCCCGGGCCTCGAAGAAGACGTGCCTGCCCGGACCGAATTTATATTTGACCACGAGGGGCAACTGGAACAGTTCCAGGTTGTCGCGATTGAAGATCTCGCCGTTGATGTTCGCCACCGGCATGTCAATCTTGCGCACCTGGGCGTCGACGCCGATGGAGAAATTATGGGCTGCGAACGCCAGGCCGCCGTACACGGCGTACTCTTTGGCATGATTGTTGGTGTCGGAAGGAACGCGGACTTCGCCCCCGACAACTATGCTCGGACCGCCGTTTTTGGCGGAGGGTTGCTTGACCGTCACCTCCCCGTTGATGTCCACCAGGCCGGCCGTATCCGATGGGTAGGCGGCAAACCGGTCGGAGATCTGGCCTACGTCAATCCCGAGGGTCCCTCGTTGACAATAGGCCGGGACCGTGGCCAAAAGAAACAGCAGGAACAAACCTATGCGGACTACGTCCGCCTTGCAGGGCTTCATCAATACGTTCCCTCCCTTGTGGGCAGTGTACACTCCCGCGAATCCCGTGGGACAGAGCACGGGGTCTCCCGGATCTTCGAGTGCATGTCTGACGCTATGGTTGGATGCGGATTGTTGGATGCTTACTAGGCAGGAATCGTTTTCGCATCTTGCATTTACAGCACGCGCCGAGCAGGCGCTCGGCACGGCCGGGGTTCCTTCAGCGTGGCTTGGCGCAGGCTGGTCCCAGCCCACAACGGAAACTACGAACCTTGTTTTTCGAACACGATCTCGGCCTTCTTGGCGGTCAACTTTTCTTTGCGGTAGGCGCGGGCAACGTCGCCGAGAGGCGTGGGCTGCGAGACCGGGCCGAACTCCCAGAGCGGGCGCTCTCCTTGAGCGTAGGTGTAGCCTCCGCCGCCGACCAGAGGAGTCTCCGTAGCCATGGGGTGGGTGTCTGCGTGGAGAGGATGGCTGGGCGACTGAATCACTTGCGGCTGGTTGGACAGCACGGCTGCCTGCCCGAAGGCTGCGGCGGTACAAAAAATGAATAGGACGAAGAGTGTGGTTTTCATTGGCATTTTGAATCCATAGAGATGAATGCAAACCCCATACCAACCTAAAATGCTTTGAATTCGCGGACTTACGCAGCGGCTCCAGAGGGCGGCGCAAGACTTTGCACATTTAGGGAAGGCGCGGCCTGGGAAAGGAAACACGTTCAAGGTCCCTTTTGCACTGCGGGTTTGCAGCGAAGAGCTTCTGCGGTGTATGTTTCGGCTGACCAGCTGGAAAGGGAATGCAGCGCATGGAAACTTGGGATCGAGTGGCGAAGCTGGGGCAGGCTTCAGCCACAGTGGCAGCGGTTTTGATCACCTTGCTGGCCCTGTTCGGCGCCGGCGCGCAGGGACAGACTGACTGCGCCGAGGGAGATGGCATTCTGGATACGGCTCCTCCGAAGACCATGACGGTGCCGGAGCTCATCCAGAAGTTCACCGCGCAAGAGACAAAGGTCAAACAGGCGCGCGAGCATTACACCTACACCCAGGACGTGCTGGTACAGACCCTCGGCGACAAGGCAATCGACGGGCAGTTTCACGAGATTGCCACCGTGTCTTATGACGACAAGGGGAAGCGCTCCGAGAAAGTGACGTATGCTGAGCAGTCCACGCTGCGCGGCGTTCAGCTGACCCAGGAAGACATGGACGACATCCGAGTGTTCATGCCGTGGATGCTCACCGCCGACGAACTGCCGCAATACAACCTGACCTATGCGGGACAGCAGCACGTCGACGATCTGGATACTTATGTTTTTCACGTCGTGCCTAAAAAAGAAGAGAAGAACAAGCGCTATTTTCAGGGCCGCATTTGGGTCGACAATCGTGATCTGCAGATCGTGAAGCTGTGCGGCAAGAGCGTGCCCGACGCGGTCCACGCGAAGAAACACCAGCCGATGGATATCCGGCTGATGTTCGTGGCCTACCGGCAGCTGGTGGATGGGCTCTGGTTCCCGGCCTACGCTCGGGTGGATGACACCCTGCACTTTCAAGCGCAGGCGATCCACTTGCGCGAAATCGTGAAGTTGAAGGATTACAAGAAGCCAGCGGCGGGCGCACCAGCGCCATCACCGTAATCGGGAAATCTTTGCGACACTTGAAGCGAAACTTGAGGTATGCTCTACTTCGTTTATGGCAGAAGAAAAGAACCGCAGTAAAGACATCGTTCTGTGGATCATCACTGTGGCGCTGGTTGCGTTGGCATTCTTCTGGTACCACAAGCCGCGATAGTTTTTCGGCGAACCGCGATTGGCGGTTGGCGCGAGCGGAATCTCGCGCGATGCCTCGTCTGTGGTGGGGCTCGTCCATGGCCGGACCACTTACGGATTGCTCATCGCTGCTTCAGGCGCGGGCGATCCTCCGCCCTTTGCCGGCTGAGCAGCAATTCGGCGGCGACCAGGTCTTCCAGGGCACAGCCCACGCTCTTGAACACGGTGACCTCTTCCGGGCTGCGTCTTCCCTGCTTTTTTCCACTGATCAACTCGTGAAGATCGGCGACGACATGATCGCGCGCGATCGCCCCTTCTTGCAGGGGAATTAACAGCTCCCCCACTTCCGCCGCGGCGCCATAGGTATCGACCACGACGCGGGAGCGCTCGATGGTGTGGGTATCGACTTCGCGCGTCTGCGGGCGGAAAGCACCCACCAGATTGAGATGGGTTCCGGGACGCAGGTCGCGGCCGTCAAACAGCGGAGCGGAGTTCGAAGTGCAGGTGCAGATCACGTCGGACTGGGCGGCGCAATTGCGCGCATCGGCAGAGGTAATGGTCAGGTCGGGGAGTTGCGCGGCCACCTTCTGGACAAATTCGGCGGAGCGCGAGGAGTTGCGTCCGCAGACGAGCACGCGCTCAAAATTCCGCGCCAAAGGAAGCACCGCCAGATGAGCTAGGGCCAGCCGCCCCGTACCGAAGATGCCGAGGGTAGAAGCATCGGGGCGAGCCAGAAACTTGGTGGCAACGGCAGAAGTTGCGGCAGTGCGCAAGTCGGTGAGGTAGTTGGCGGCAATGGTCAGGCGCGGCCGCGCCGTTTCCGGATCGAGCAGCAGATACGTCGCCTGGATGCGGCCCTCGGCGAGAGCGGCGCTATGGTCCGCGGCAGAACCGTCCGGAACTGAGAGTTGACCTGCGGCATGCCCCTGGCCTTCATCGCGCACTTGGTTTTGATCGCGAACTTGGTCTTCATCGCGAACAAGAGTCAGCTTCATTCCGAGAGTGTCCGCCGCGCCGTCGTAACAGGCCATAGCCAGGAAAATGCCGTGGGCGAGTTCGGCATGAGTGCGCGGCGGCAGGCTGATGGAAGGATAGCGATCGCGAAAAGCGGCCTCCAGCGCCGCACAGAGCTGCCCCGGATCGAGCAGGCGGCGAACCTGGGCTTCGCTGAGATGGAGGTCGGGCATGAGATGAAACGCCGGGCGGATTGATTTTACAGAAGTTAGAGAGAAAACATTTCGAGGATGGGTGGCCCATTCTAAATTTCGCGTTCTTTGCGAAATTTAGAGTGGGGATGTTAGAGGCTGGCACGCTATGCAACAGGCTGCAGGGCGGATGGAGATTGAGTCGGAAAGACGGCACGCGAACGAGCGGCAGGAAGACTCTGTCTAGCAGTCCGCCGAATCGCCTTTGGAACAGGTGCCGCGCAGCGTCAGGGAATCCCCACTCAAGCCAAAAGCAGGCTTGAGTGGGCCACCCGTCGAACATTGACGGAACTCAAATTGGAGCACGTCGATCCCTCGTTCGACTCTAGGGTTTCGGGCTTTCATCGAGTAAGATATTTCCGCTGCGCAAGACTCAGCAGGCAGGGGCTAAGCCCGTCGTTCTTCGCGGCATTGTGCGGAACGGCTAAAGCCGTGCCCTTCCACAAAAACAATCATGAATCGCGAATATCACAAGGCTTACAGCCAGGAACTGCACCGGGACATGGAAGCGCTGGTTTACGGGCATGCGGGGACGCCGCTGCTGGTCTTCCCCACCTCAATGGGGAAATTCTTCGAGTATGAAGACCGGGGAATGATTGACGCGCTGGCGCCGAAAATCGAGCGCGGCGAACTGCAGGTGTTTTGTCCGGACGGCGTCGACGGCGAGAGCTGGTACAACAAGGGCGTGCATCCGCGGGTGCGCGTGCTGCGGCATTTGCAGTATGAGCGCTACATCCTGCATGAGCTTCTGCCGTTCATCCGCTGGAAAAATCAGACGCCGCGGCTGGCGGTGACGGGGTGCAGCTTTGGCGGCTACCACACGGTGAATTTCTCCATGAAGCATCCGGATGTGGTGACGCATTGCGTGAGCATGAGCGGCGCTTTTGATATTCACCAGTTTCTGGATGGGTATTACGACAATGATTGTTATTTCAATAATCCTCCGGACTTTTTGCCGAACATGACGGACGACTGGTTCTTGAGCCGCTACCGCCAGATGAAAATTGTGCTGGGCTCGGCGGATTGGGATATGTGTCTGGATCAGAATGTAAAGTTCTCGGCGATCTTGAATGGCAAGGCGATTCCGCACTGGCTGGACGTTTGGAACGATAATTCGAAGCATGACTGGCCGCTATGGCAGAGGATGGCGGCGAAGTATTTCTGAGCCGTCGTTAGTAGTTGGTCGTTCTCTCCGGTTTTGTGGAAGGGCACGGCTTTAGCCGTGCCGACAGGAGGCGCCGTAAGGCCGGGCTTCAGCCCCTGCGGGCGCGGCGAGAATGCCCTTCGGCGGTGGGAATTGGGCAAGGAGCGTAGGGGTCCTTCGACTGCGTAGGTGCTTCACTTCGTGAAGCACCTACTTCGCTCAGGATGACAATTTAGAAAGATGACACTTTAGAAACGGAGAAAGTCGTGAAGAAGATTGGGATTTTGTTTGGGATGGAGAATACGTTTCCGCCGGCGGTGGTGGAGAAGATCAACGCGATGAAGGTCGACGGCGTTGAGGCGGAGTTTGTCAAGATTGGCGGGGTTCGGATGGATGAGCCGAAGAAGTATGACGTGATCATCGACCGGATTTCGCAGGACATCGAGTTTTATCGGGCTTATTTGAAAAACGCTGCGCTGCACGGGACGATTGTGGTGAACAATCCGTTCTGGTGGACGGCGGACGACAAGTTTTTCAATTACGCGCTCGCGCACAAGATGGGCGTGGCGATTCCGCCGACGGTGATTCTGCCGCACAACAAGCATCCCGAGGGGACGACCGACAAGTCGATGCGGAACTTGATTTTTCCGCTGAACTGGCAGGAATTGTTTGACTACGTCGGCTTCCCGGCTTTCCTGAAGCCTTATTCCGGCGGCGGGTGGAAGCATGTGTATCACGTTCATAATCCCGAGGAGTTTTTTCATCACTACAACCAGACCGGCGATTTGTGCATGACGCTGCAGCATGGCGTGGAGTTTGATGAGTATTACCGCTGCTACGTGGTGGGGCAGGAAAAAGTGCACATCATGAAGTACGATCCGAAGGCGCCGCATCATGAGCGCTATGTGAAGGGGAATCCGCCGCCGTCGACAGAGGCTTTAAGGGTTCGAATAGAAAAAGACGCGTTGGCGTTGTGCCGGGCGCTGGGGTACGACTTGAATACCGTCGAGTTTGCGGTGGAGGGTGGGGTGCCGTACGCGATTGACTTTCTGAATCCGGCGCCAGATGCGGAGATTACGTCGGTGGGGCAGGAGAACTTTGACTGGATCGTAAATGCGGTCGCGGAAATGGCGGTAAAAATGGCGCTGAGCGGGGAGAGTCCGGTGAAGGAGTTGCGCTGGGTGGAGTTTCTGGCGCGTGCGGAAGAGAAGCCGGTGCGCAAGGGCGAACCGGAGTGGGTGGCGGCGCGGAAGCGCAAGCCCGCGAAATAGGGTCCCACAAACGAAGGTAACAACCGCGGCTGATCGGGGTTTCGGGGATTGTTATACTGTTTACGTTCGGTTTTGCCCACTTCTCGCAAAGGACGCGAGAAATCGGGCACCCACGGTGCGGTACTGGCGGCAGACAGCAGGTTCCTCGACGTCGCTCGGAATGACAAACTTATTGATTCGAACTACAAGAGATCAGTAATGCAGCCTACTTTCACTATCGGCATTGAAGAGGAATATCAGACGGTGGATCCGGAGACGCGGGATCTGCGGTCGCATATTCAGGCCGAACTCCTGGAGAAGGGGCGGATGGTTCTGCAGGAGCGGGTGAAGGCCGAGATGCACCAGTCGGTGGTGGAAGTAGGAACATCGATCTGCCAGAACATCAAGGAAGCGAAGGCCGAGGTCAAGAAGCTGCGCAGCAACATGGTGCGGCTGGCCCGGGAGAATGGGCTGCGGCTGGCCTCGGCGGCGACGCATCCGTTTTCCGACTGGCGGACGCAGGAGATTCATCCCGACCAGCGCTACAAGAATATTGTTGAAGACTTGCAGCTGGTGGCGCGGGCCAATTTGATTTTCGGGCTGCACGTGCACATCGGGATTGAGGATCGCGAGACCGCGATCCACATGATGAACCACGCGCGCTATTTTCTGCCGCACATTCTGGCGCTGTCGACCAATTCGCCGTTCTGGCTGGGGATGAACACCGGGCTGAAATCATACCGGTGCAAAGTGTTCGACAAATTTCCGCGGACGAATATTCCGGATTATTTTCCCAGCTGGGGCGAGTACGAAAATTTCATCAAGCTGCTGATCAAGACCAACTGCATCGACAATGCGAAGAAGATATGGTGGGACATCCGGCCGCATCCATTTTTCAACACGATTGAGTTCCGGATTTGCGACATCCCGATGCGGGCCGACGAGACGATCGCGCTGGCGGCGCTGATTCAGGCGACCGTGGCCAAGCTGTATAAGCTGTACACGGCGAATCAGGGATTCCGGCTGTACCGGCGCGCGCTGATCATGGAAAACAAGTGGCGGGCGGCGCGCTACGGACTCGACGGCAAGCTGGTTGATTTCGGCAAGCAGACGGAAGTTCCGGCGCGCGACCTGGTGCACGAGTATCTGGAGTTCATCGACGATGTGGTGGATGAACTGGATTCGCGCGAGGAATTGAACTACATCCACAAGATTCTGGAACACGGCAGCGGCGCCGACCGGCAGCTGCGCGTGTTCGAGCAGACTGGGGACCTGAAGAAAGTTGTCGATTACATCATAGAGGAGACGGAAGCGGGACTGGAAGAAGAGCCGGCTGCCGTACGAAAAGTAGGGTGATGAGCAATTCTGTAGAGCGAGTCAATCCTTTGGATCCCGTCAAAATCCCCACTTCTCGCAAAGAACGCGAGAAATGGGGCACCCGCCTGAACGGCATTCCTTTCGATCCGGAGTTCGCGCCGGGCGCGTTCAACGCGGTGAATGTTTGCCTGCGCGTGCAGCCCAGCGAACAGGTGTGCGTGATCACCGATGAGGCGACGATCGAGATTGCAGCGGCGATCGTGCGCGAACTGGAGAAGGTAGGCGCGCCCTATCATGCCTGGGTGCTGGAAGAATTGGCGGAGCGGCCCCTGACCGATTTGCCGCGCCCGATTCTCGACGACCTGGAGACCAGCCAGGTTTCGATCTTCGCGGTGCAGGTACAGCGCAACGAATTGCGGTCGCGGATTCAGATGACCGACGTGGTGAACAGGCGCAGGATTCGCCACGCGCACATGGTGAACATCAACCGGCAGATCATGCTGGAAGGCATGCGGGCGGATTTTCAGCGCGTGGACCGGCTCAGCCAGAAAGTCGTCGCCATGGTGCGGAAGGCGTCGAAAGTGCGGGCGAAAACGGCGGCGGGGACCGACCTGACGGCGGACTTGAATCCGAATTACAAGTGGCTGAAGACCAGCGGGATCATCACTCCGGAAAAGTGGGGCAACCTGCCGGGTGGGGAGATTTTTACCACGCCGGGCGAAGTCAATGGCACCTTCGTAATTGATGGAGTGGTGGGCGACTATTTGTGCGCGAAGTTCGGGAACCTGCAGGAAAATCCGCTAACGGTGCGCATGAAGGGGAACCGGCTGACCGAGGCGCATTCGGAGAATCGCGAACTGGAAAACGACTTCTGGAAGTACACGCATACGGACGAGAACAGTGATAGGGTGGGCGAGTTTGCGATTGGAACCAACATCGATTTGAAGGAAGTGATTGGGCAGATTCTGCAGGATGAGAAATATCCCGGAGTGCATATTGCGTTTGGCAATCCGTATGGCGCGCATACGGGCGCGCAGTGGGACTCGACCACGCATATTGATGTTGTGGGAAGGAAGTTCAACATCTGGGTGGATGACGAGCAGATCATGCGGGAGGGGAAGTTTCTGGTGGAGGCGTAAAACAAGCGCGGCGCAGAAACTCCTTTCTGGGCCGCGGGAGATGCAAAGGAATACGGGGTCCTTCGACTTCGCAAAAACGCCGACTTTGTCGGCGTTTTTGCTACGCTCAGGATGACAGGGCGGTAGAATGATTCGCTCATCGCTTGGACCTTCACATGATTCCTTTCTTACGAGAGCAGTTTGACGACGGCTTCACTCCCGAGAAATATCAGGCGTTCTTGCGGCGAGTAGATGACGTGTGCGGGACGCATGTGCAGTTCCGGCTGTCGGAGACTCCGTGCTTTTTTCCGAAAGCACTGATTGACCGGATGGCGGCGGATGGTCAGGCGTTGATTCGGCAGCTGGTCGACAATCCAGCGTATCTCGCGAAGTCGGATGAGGCCGTTCCCGCGGAGTTCAAAGTTCCGAACGAGCCGGACCATCCCATGTTTGTGCAGGTGGATTTTGGGCTGGTGCGCGACACGCGCGGCGAACTGCAGCCGAAGCTGGTGGAGTTGCAGGCCTTCCCTTCTCTATACGCGTATCAGGGGCCGCTGGCGCAGGCCTATATTGACGTATACGGGCTGGACGCGGCTTCCGGCCTTCGGCTTTCGGCTTCCGGGAGCCGAGCGCCGGAAAGCGGAAGCCGGCTGAAGTGTTTTCTCAGTGGGCTGGAGACTTCCTCTTATCGCGAACTTTTGCGGCGGGCGATTGTCGGGGCGCATGATCCGGAGAATGTGATTTTGATGGAGATTGATCCGGCGCATCAGAAAACGCTGCCGGATTTTCTGCTGACCGAGAAGATGCTCGGAGTGCGGACCGTCGATATTGTCGACATCCGGAAAGAAGGGTCGCGTCTGTATTACGAACGCGGCGGGAGGCGCATCCCGATCCGGCGGATTTACAACCGCGCGATTGTCGATGAACTGGAACGAAAGAACGTCAAGCTTGCATTCGACTGGCGCGACGATCTGGATGTGGAGTGGGCGGGGCATCCCAACTGGTATTTCCGGATCAGCAAATTTTCGCTTCCCTATCTGCAGCATGCATCGGTGCCGAAGACGTGGTTCCTCGACCGGCTGCCGGAGATTCCAGCAGATCTGGAGAATTACGCGCTGAAGCCGCTGTATTCGTTCGCCGGTCTGGGCGTGGTGATCGCTCCGAAAAAAGAAGATATTACGGCGATTCCGGCGGAGAAGCGTCCGTACTACATTCTGCAGGAGCGCATGCATTTCGAGCCGGTGATAGCAACTCCGTTCGGCGGGACCAAGGCGGAGGTGCGGGTGATGTATGTGTGGTTGGAGGAGTTGACGCCGGTGCTGACAATCATCCGCATGGGGAGGGGGCTGATGATGGGCGTGGATCACAATAAGAACATGGAGTGGGTGGGCGCGTCGGCTGGGCTGTACGTGGATGAGTAGGGGCCGACTTCTCGCAGAGCAGAGTTTGGTCGGGGCGCACGCGAAAGACCCACGTCTCGCAAAAACGCGAGACATGGGCACCCGCGACCGGCTATTTCAGCTTCACGAAGAGCAGGACGAAGATTGCCCAGATGCCAACGGTGATGGGGAACTGCACCACCGCGGCGTCGCGCATCGGGCCTCCCCGGGGTAAAGCAAAGGTCAGCAGCATCATGGCAAGAGCGGTGAGCACGCCGACGGCAAATCTGCTTTTCGCATTCATTTTCGTCTTCCCCCTCTTCCCTACTTAGAACAATCCCTTGCGGGCAGTCAGCGATTTTACACCCATTGGCAAGGCCTTGCGGGCGTTGCGACGAAAAACTGCGTTCTTCACCGGCCACGCTGTTTCTCCAAACCCGCTTCTACACGGATGAGGTCTCTAGTCGCCGGCTGAGCAGGATTCCACCGGCGATCAATGCGATCGTCAGCGTCACGAACAGCAACATCCAGCCCCAATATTGCATAGGATGGCGGAGCACGCGGAGGAAGTGACGTCCGTAGCGATCGGCCACGAAAGCGATGGCGGAATAGCGGACTGCGCGGGCAATGGTCACGATGACAAGAAACTTCCCCAAGGGATAATCCGACGCCCCGGCGGCGGCGAAAAACATGCTGGTCGGGGTGGGGATGGGAATCGCCGCCGAAGCGGCCAGAGTTCCCGAGCCCCAGCGCTTGAACAGCTTGAGGAACTTCGCCAGCTTGCTTTTCTTGAACTTCTTGTCCAGATAAGCCGACCCGGCGTGGCGCGCCACGCGGAACGTGAGGTAAGCCCCAAGGACGGATCCAGCCGTTGCCGTCGCGGCGTATTCATACCAGGGATCGCGGTGACTGGCAGATAAGATGGCCGTGAGAATGTCGGGACCACCAAACGTGGGAATGGGAGAACTGTCGAGGATCGCGAGGAAGAAAAGGCCCAGGGCCCCCAGGTGGCGGAGGGTCGAGGCGAAAGTCCGCGTGGGTGGGCGGCGTGGGGTTCGCGCCAGTTGGGTCTGAAGGAAGTTCAGCATCCTTCGCAATATATCAACAGGCGACCACAAGGAGCTAAAGCCCTGGGTGATTTTGGAAGTTTACGCGGCGCTGAAGCGCCGCTCTTCCACGGGGCGGGCGGCGTTCGGTGCGGTGTTACAAGGATGTTCAGCTGATTCGTTTGACGACGGTGGTCTCGAGGATTTTGCCGTTGGGGCGCTTGAGGTACATTCGGTCGCCGCGGAAGCGAACGGGGACTGAGGCGCCGGGGCCGAACTCGCCGGGGACGTAGCCGTCGCAATATGCGGGATCGTATTCGCCGACGTAGGCGGCGCCGTTGACTTTGACGACGATGGCGGTGCGGCGAGGCTGGGGCTGGGGCTCAGCGGATTCGTGCAGAATTTCCTGTTCGGCCTGGGCCCAGTTCTGGAGGTCGCGGCCGGGAATTTTTCCGTTACGAATGTAGATTTCTTCAGCGCGGAGCCGAATGGCCTCGTGCCAGTCGGGCGCGGCGGCGGGTCGGGGCTGGGGTGGTCTGGGAACGGCATTCACGGGTCATGCCTCCTGTCTGGGCGAATCTCCGACGGGGCTTCGTCCTAGTTCATCATAATTTGCGTAAACCGTGGTGGTGAGGGAGGGCATCCGACAGAAGGACGTAGGTGAGGGCAACAATGGGAATGGGCGAGAGCGAGGCCCGAAACGGAACGGTGGGCGTCATTGTGGTTGGATTCCCTCGGGGACAAAGCCCTTGAACTAAGGCAAGGGGCTTAGACGCAGCCCTGAAAGCGCTGCGCCACCCAAAGGCGATTTGATCGCGGAGCTGGAATCGCTGCGCCACCCAAGAACGCCAATTTTGCGAGGTTTTGAGGCGCACGGCTCCCGCGCATTGGCCTGTAGGCCTCGAGAAACAGGGGTGTTGACCGGATTCGGCTGGGGGCCTAACATTACCGCCAAGCGAAGTCGCGTCCTCTCATGATCGGCCAGCAGGTCTCCCATTACCGCATTCTTGGAAAGCTCGGCGGCGGTGGTATGGGCGTGGTCTATGAGGCCGAGGACCTCAAGTTGGGGCGGCACGTTGCCCTGAAGTTTATTCCAGAAAATCTGACCGGCGACCCCAAATCCATGGAGCGGTTCACGCGCGAGGCGCGGGCAGCGTCGCAGCTGAACCATCCGAACATCTGCACCATCCACGGCATTGAAGATAACAACGGGCATCCGTTCATCGTGATGGAGAAGCTCGAGGGCGAGAGCCTGAAGCAACACATCTCGGGCCACGCGATGGCGGTGGAGGAAGTGCTCGAGGTGGGGGTGCAGGTGGCGGACGCGCTGGTGGCATCGCATGCCAAGGGAATTGTGCATCGCGACATCAAGCCGGCCAACATTTTTATCACGCCCAGCAAACAGGTCAAGGTGCTCGACTTCGGACTGGCGAAGCTGGTTAACAACCTGGGGACCGAAGACGACGCGGGGGCGGACAATTCGCTGACCGCGGTGGGCGTGATTCCCGGGACGGCGGTGTATATGTCGCCGGAACAGGCACGCTGCGAAACCATCGACGCGCGCAGCGACCTGTTTTCGTTCGGCGTGGTGATGTATGAAATGTCCACGGGCAAGAAGCCGTTCACCGGCAATAACTCGCTGGTCACGCTGGACGCGGTGCTGCATTCCAAGCCGACGCCGCCGCGGAATTTGAATCCCAAGATTCCGATCGAGCTGGAAGGGATCATCGGCAAGGCGATGGAAAAGGACCGCAACCACCGCTACCAGAGCGCGGCGGAAATGCGGTCGGATCTGGCGCTGCTGAAGCGCGAGACCGAGTCAGGGACGATCAAGAGTGGAAGCGGGACCAGGCTGCGGGCGGCGTCGAGAACATTTGGCCACAGCTCGCGGCTGATGACCTGGCTGCTGCTGGGGATGGCGGGGCTGCTGCTGGCCGTGCTGGCCTCAGTGGGAGCGTGGTGGTACAACCACCGGGAAGTGGCCAACGCAGAGCAGCGCAATGCAATTGCGGTGCTGCCGCTGCAGAACATGAACGGGGATTTCAACATCGACTATCTGCGTTTCGCGCTGGCCGACGAACTGTCGAGCGTGCTGACCTATTCGCGCACGCTCGAGGTGCGGCCTTCGTCGGTTACGCGCAAGTATGTGTCGCTGGATATCGATCCGAAAAAAGTGGGCCAGGAACTGCGCGTGGGGCGGTTGCTGCAGGGGCACTTCATGAAGCAGGGCGATCAGCTCACCGTAACGCTGGAGGCGATCGACGTGCCCACCGAACGGCTGCTGTGGCAGGCCACGGTTACCGCGAAGGCCGACGATCTGATCGGGTTGGGGGATCAACTGACGGCGCAGGTGCAGCATGGGCTGTTGCCGATTCTGGGAGGCGCATCAGGCGCGGTAGACGCGGCAGCGCGTCCCAAGAACCAGGAGGCCTATGACTTCTATTTGCGCAGCGTAGCCCAGGCCCACGATCCCAAGCCGAACAAGGAAGCGATCAAACTGCTGGAGTGGGCGGTGGGGATTGATCCGACGTATGCGCCGGCGTGGGAGGCTCTGGGGCAGAGATACAATTTCGACTCGACTTACGGCGGGGGCGGTGAGGATGCGTTCCAGCGGTCGAACACTGCGTATGAGCGGGCGGTATCGCTCGACCCCAATCGCGTGATGGCAGCGAGCAACTTGATCACAAACCGCGTCGAGCGAGGCGACCTGGGGCGCGCCTACGACGCCGCCACCGATCTGGTGCGGCGGCTTCCGCAAAGCGCCGACGCACACTTCGCCCTGAGCTATGTACTGCGATATGCAGGCATGCTGGAGCAATCGACGCAGGAGTGCAAAGCGGCGCGGCAGCTCGATCCAGGGAATTTCGCCTACCGGTCGTGCGCCTGGTCGTTCCTGGAGATGGGCAAGACCGACGGGGCGATGGACTTCGTGCATCTGGATGCGGGAACCGAATGGGCGGCGTGGGTGACACCGTATGTGTACCTGGCGGAGGGAAACCGGGCGGAAGCTCGGGAAGCGGCGAAAAACATGGGCAAGGCTCCAACCTACCACCGCGACTTGATGGAGGCGTGCACGGCGGCGCAGCCTCCGGCCGACATGGCGCGGATCGTGCGGGAAAGCGAAGCGTCGGTCATGATGGAACCTGACCCTGAGGCCTGGTACCACGTAGCAACTTTGATGGCCAGTTGCGGGCAGAATCAACCGGCCCTGCGGCTGCTGAAGGCCGCGGTGCAGCAGAATTATTGCGCGCATACGGCGTTGCTGGATGATCCGCTGCTCAAAGACTTGCGCAAGGACACAGCATTAAACGAAGTGCTGACGTCTGCGAGTAACTGCCAAGCCGTGCTGAAGGAAGGACGGCAGTAAGGCAGTTCTCAGTACCCAGTTCCCAGTTCTCAGTTCTCAGAAAAACCTTTTAAGAATATGCGGACGTTTACACGGCGGGCGCTGCTGAAGTCTTCGGCCTTGGGGGCGGCGGCGGCCGCGGTACCGACGCTGGCCGCGAGCCTTGATACGGCTGCGCGCAAGGGACGCATTCATCAGTCGGTCTGCCAGTGGTGTTATCCCCACATTCCCGTCGATCAACTAGCCGAGTACGCGGCGAAAATCGGATTGCGCGGAGTCGACCTGCTGCAACCGGAGGAGTATGAAATCCCACGCCGCCACGGGCTGGTTTGCACCATGGGATACGCGGGCGGCGGCGAAATTGGGAAAGCGCTCAACCGGGTGGAGAACCTTGCCGCGATCGAGCAGAGCTTTCGCACCAATATTCCGCGGGCGGCAAAGGCCGGGGTTCCAAACGTGATCACGTTTTCGGGAAACCGCGGCGGCATGTCCGACGACGAAGGCGCGCGCAACACCGTCGCCGGGCTGAATCGCGTTAAGAAGATTGCGGAAGATCATGGTGTGACCATCTGCATGGAACTGCTCAACAGCAAGCGCGATCATGCGGACTACATGTGCGACCGCACCGCGTGGGGCGTGCGCGTCGCTCAGGAAGTGAACTCGCCGAACGTGAAGCTGCTGTATGACATCTACCACATGCAGATTATGGAAGGCGATCTCATTGATACGATCCGGCGGAACCTGCAATGGATTGGGCACTTTCATACCGGCGGGGTGCCCGGGCGGCATGAGCTCGACGGGACGCAGGAGGTGCAGTGGGACGCAGTAATGCGGGGCATCGCAGAGGCGGGATTCCGGGGATATGTGGCGCATGAATTTCTGCCGACGGGGGATCCGCGGGAGTCGTTAAGGAAAGCGGCAGAGTTGTGCGACGTCTAGGAAAAGCCCCACCCTTCGGCTCCGCTCAGGGCAGGCTTTCTCGCGCAAAGGACGCGCGAGAAATGGGGCACCCGGCACCAGTGATTTAAAGCAACCGGGTGACTGCCTCCGTACTATAATGCGGCGAGCTTTCGCAGCCCTGTGCGCAACCGCAATTGTCTGATCAGGAGCGTCCAATGAAGATCCGTTCCAGATTGATCTGCTGTGTCCTTCCAGTTGTACTCCTCAGCGCCTGCAACAAGAGCGACCGCGCCCAGGAAACTGCAGCCAAGCCCGCTCCCGGCACGAACTCCGCCCCCCCAAGTCCAGCACCCGCGGCCAGTGCTGCGGCCGCCGCGCCTGGCAGTGCGGATGCAACCGCATCCGCGGAGGCGAGCGCCAAGATGGCTGCCGCCGATTGGGCGATGAAACAGGACGAGATCAAGAACGATCCCAATGGCGAGTGGGCCATTCAAGCCACCGCCTCCTCCACTTACAATGACGCCCAAGGCACGGCGTCCTTCTCGGCCAATCAGTCGACCGGAGTTCCCAATGTCGATAGCTACGGCGATAACGGAAATGCCTGGGCGCCAAAAACTCCCGATGGGGGCATCGAATGGCTGGACCTGAAATATCCCAAGCCGGTGTTCGCGACCGAAGTGCGCGTGCGCGAGTCCTGCGGCTCGGGTGCGGTGATTAAGGTAGAAGTCTATGACGAGAAGGGCGCAGCCCACTCCGTGTGGCAAGGCAACGATCCGACTAAAGAACTGAACTATCTCATCGTGAAATTTCCCAAGACAGCCTTTAAGAGCGACCGCGTCAAGATCACCCTCGCGACCAATGTGATCCCCGGGTGGAATGAGATCGACGCCGTTCAGCTCGTGGGCACCGAGCAGTAGCGAAGAGGGATAGGAGCCGACCGTCTGAGAGCGAAGGTATTCGGGGCTGAAGGCTAGGTGGGATTTAGCCTGAAGTGCTCCTAAAGAATTTGCGTCAAAGCGGGGGTAGGCCCCATCCTTGTAGCGTGAGATATTCGGGAACCTCTAGTTTGCCGCGGGCCGATCGGCGCCGCGGCTCCTCTATACTTCAGCGAATGAAATTTTTCGGCGTGAAGTCGATTTTTCCCGTGGTGATTCTTGCTCTCGTGATACCCACCCTTGCGCAAAATGCGCGCAAGGATGGGCCACCCGGTTCTTCGAACAAACCTTCCAGTCTTGATGTGCTGGCGGACCCTCCCGGACTTTTGTATCAAGGAACGCCGGCGGAGATTTCGCAGGATGCGGGGATGGCCGGGCTGCGGCTGGAGTTGCTGCGGCTGGGGACGACGGCGCGGCTGATGCAGGTAGTGGCGCATCCGGATGACGAAGATGGCGGCATGCTGACGCTGGAGGCGCGCGGGCGCGGCGTGAGCACACTGCTGATGACGCTGAATCGCGGCGAGGGCGGGCAGAATAAAATTGGCAGCAATTTGTCGGACGTGCTGGGCGTGCTACGTGCAGAGGAATTGCTGGCGTCGGATCAGTATTACGGCGTGCAGGAACGGTTTTCGCGGGTGGCGGATTTTGGATTTTCGAAATCGCCCGAGGAAACTTTCGCGAAATGGGGCGGTCACGATACGGCGCTGGCGGACATGGTGCGGGTGATTCGGACGTTTCGTCCGGATGTGCTGGTGGCGCGGTTTTCAGGCACGGATCGGGATGGGCACGGGCATCATCAGGCGTCGAGCATTCTGGCGAAAGAGGCGTTCCGGGCGGCGGCCGATCCGCAGCGCTTTCCGGAGCAGATCGCCGCCGGGCTGCAGCCGTGGCAGGCCAAGAAGTTTTACATCGGAAATGTGTGCGATTGGGGCGCGACGACATGTCCCGACGAGAAATGGACTTTGAAGTTGAATACGGGCGAGCGCAACGCAGATCTGGGCGCGGGCTACATACAGTTCGCGATGCAGGGACTGCGGCACCAGATGTCTCAGGGCGCGGCAAACTGGACGATTGATCCGGGAGACCGGTACACGTTTTATAAGCTGGTGGATTTGGTGATTCCGCCGTCTGTGGGCAAGGATGGGCACGAGAAGGATTTCTTTGACGGACTCAATACGAGTTTGATGGCAATGGCGCCATTTGTTTCGAAAGAGAAGCAGCCTTCGGACATACGGCTGCAGCTAGCGGAGATCACTAAGCAGGTTGCGGCCGCGGCGGAAGCGGCGAAAGGAAATGACGGGTCAGCTGCGATTACTCCGTTGATGAAGGTTGTGCGTGGGCTGAACGATGTTCGCTCTGAGATGCTCGCGTGGCGGTTGGGCGCTCCGAATATATCCGGCCCCGCAAAGGGGATGGCGGAGAGGATGGCGTCCGCCTTCTTGGATCGGATTGCGGAGAAGCAACAGCAGGCGGAGAAGGCGCTGAATCTGGCGCTGGGGGTGAGTTTGACGGCCGACGTATCTTCCGACGGTGGACGCGAGATTCACGTGCTGAAAGAAGCGGACGCGCTGACTACGGTTTCACCCGGGCAGGAGTTTCTGGTCGCGGTGACGTTGCACAACGGATCGAAACTGCCGCTTGCGATCGATCACATCAAGCTGGAAGTTCCGGAGGGATGGGACACGATCCGCGGGAAGACGGGGCCCGAAATTGTGAAGCCGGGAGAGGATTTGCACGCCGACTTCCGGCTGCACGTGCCGAAGGATGCGGCATATACGCGGCCGTATTGGCATCGGGATAATCCAGATGTCGAAGCGGTTAATCGCATTGATGACGAGAAATATGCGACGCTTCCCTTCCCGCCTCCGGCGCTGCGGGCGCGGGTGGAGTATTCCGCGGGCGGGGCGGCGACGAAGAATGGGATTACGGCGCTCGTGGTCACGCCGTTCCTGGACGATAGCGGCAAGCAGCGCGCGCGTCCGCTGGCGATTGTGCCGGCGTTTTCGGTGATGCTGGAGCCGGGGACGCAGGTGATCTCGACACACAACGGGTCGACTTCCAGCGTGGCTGTCGGCATCACCGGAAACGTGAAGGGCGACGGGATCAAACGCATTGGTTCTTTACATCTGGAACTGCCCGCCGGCTGGCGGTCGGAGCCGGAGCAGTTCGCGATGGAGTTCACGCGGCGGGGTGAAAAGCAGGAACGCACGTTCAAAATTATTCCGGCCGGATTGCAGGAGGGGCGCGCGACCATTCGCGCGGTTTTTACGTGGGGTGGCCAGGATTATGGCGAGGGTTACACGCTGGTGACGCGCGAGGATCTGGGGAGTTTTTATTATTACCAGCCAGCGCGGCAGCGCGTGAGTATTGTCGACGTGCAGGCGCCGCATGATTTGAAAGTCGGCTACATCATGGGCGCCGGCGATGACATTCCGATCGTGCTTAAGCAGGTGGGGATGGACGTCACAATGATTCCAACGGAGACGATCGCGAGTACGGATCTGAGTAAGTACGGAACGATTGTGTTGGGGATCCGCGCCTACGACACGCAGAAAGATATCGTGGCCAATAACAAGAAGCTGCTCGATTTTGTTTTCGCGGGCGGGACGCTGGTGGTGCAGTACGACACGGGTGTTGGAGACTTCAACAAAGGAAAGTTCACGCCTTATTCTGCGGAGCTGAGCCGGGCGCGGGTTTCGGTGGAGGAGGCTCCGGTGGAGATTCTGGCGCCCCACGATTCGATCTTTCATTATCCCAACACCATCACTACGAAAGATTTCGAGGGCTGGGTGCAGGAGCGCGGCTTGTACTTCATGGACAAGTGGGACGATCGTTTCACGCCGCTGCTGTCATGCCACGATCCGCGAGAAGATGCACAGAAGGGCGGGCTGCTGCGGGCGCAGTACGGCAAGGGAACGTATATTTACGCGGCCTACGCATTCTTCCGGCAGTTGCCCGCCGGCGTGCCGGGCGCGGTGCGGCTGTATGTGAATCTGCTCAGCGCAGGGCATGAAAAGCAGTAGTCGGCTGTCAGTACCCAGTTGCCAGCACAACGCCGAGGAAAACTGCCCAGGCGTTTGATCCAACCAACGCATGGGTTCTCCGACAAAACCGGAAGCTGGTTCTCCCAGTCTCATCCGCGGGATGGGGCTGTGGAGCGCGACTGCGCTGAACATGATCGACATGATCGGCGTAGGGCCGTTCATTACCATGCCGCTGGTGGTGAGCGCGATGGGCGGGCCGCAGGCGCTGTTAGGGTGGATTGTGGGCGCGCTGTTGGCCGTGTGTGACGGGCTGGTGTCGGCGGAGTTGGGCGCGGCGCTGCCGGCTTCGGGCGGATCGTATCGCTATTTACGCGAGATGTATGGACCGCAGAAGTGGGGACGGCTGATTTCGTTCCTGTTTATCTGGCAGGTGTCGTTTTCCGCACCGCTGTCCATCGCGACCGGATGCATCGGGCTGGCGGGCTACGCGGCGTATTACTGGCCGGAACTGGATGTGGTGTATGCGCATCATGACGCCGCGCTGCATATTCCCTGGGCAGGATCGCTGCAGGTGAGCTGGATCGTCACGCCGGGAACGGCGGTTGCGGTATTGATCTGCTTCTTTACCGTCCTGCTGCTTTACAGGAACATCACGGCCATCGGGCGGCTGTCGAAAATCCTGTGGTTTGGCGTGATGGGAACGATTGGCTGGATCATTTTCGCCGGCCTGACGCACTTCAACGCCGCGCGGGCCTTTGATTTTCCTCCGGGGGCGTTCACGATTTCGCATAAATTTCTGACGGGGCTGGGCGGAGCCATGCTCATCGCGACCTACGACTATTGGGGATATTACAACGTGAGTTTTCTGGGGGACGAGATCAAGGACCCGGAAAAGAATATTCCGCGGGCGCTGCTGCTTTCCATTCTGCTGGTGGCCTGTCTATATCTGATGATGAACGTGTGCGTGCTCGCCGTGGTGCCATGGCGCGAGATGCTGCACGCGGGGCAGGACAACAACAAGTTGTATATTGTGTCACTGTTCATGCAGAGGGTGTATGGCACGTGGGCGGCGCGAGTGGTGACGGGACTGGTGATCGTAACGGCGTTTGCGTCAGTGTTTTCGCTGATGCTGGGATATTCGCGGGTTCCTTATGCGGCGGCGAAGGATGGAAACTATTTCAAAGCCTTCGCCAGAGTGCATCCGGTGCACCGTTTCCCCCATATTTCGCTGCTGGCTCTGGGAGTGGTCGCGGCGGCGTTCTGTTTCTTGCGGTTGAAGGATGCAATCGCGGCACTGGTGGTGATCCGGCTGATCCTGCAATTCCTGGTGCAGGCGGTGGGAGTGATCTGGCTGAGGATCTGGCGGCCGGAGATGCGGCGGCCGTTTCGGATGTGGTTTTATCCGCTGCCGGCGCTGCTGGCCTGCGCTGGATTTCTTTTCATCTTGTTTAATCGGGAGAACTGGCAGAAGGAAATGCGGTATGCGGCAGTGATTCTGCTGACGGGCGTGGTCATTTACATGATCCGGGCGTGGAAGGACTCGGAGTGGCCGTTCGGGGCCACAAAGACTTAACCACAGAGTGCTCTGGACACAGAGGAATATGCAGTAAGATGGGTCGGGCGTTTTTACAGGATCGACAAACCTTAGGGGGAATCATGAAGAAGCGATGGGGAATGGTGGCATGCAGTTTACTGGTGCTGACGGTTGCGGCCGCGGCGCAGGCGGGCATGGCGAAAGAAGAGCATCGCACGGTCACGCAGGTGCTCGACGCCACGGTGAGTAATATGGAGCACGAATTCGTTCCGGCAGCGGAGGCCATGCCGGAAGACAAATATGGATTCGCTCCGACCAACGGTGAATTCAAGGGTGTGCGGACATTTGCGCAGCAGATCAAGCATGTCGCGGCGGTGAACTACGAACTGGGGGCCGCGATTCTGGAGCAGAAGCCGCCGGTGGATACTGGCGACGAATCCGGGCCGGCGTCGATCACTTCCAAAGCGGACATCATGAAATATCTGAAAGATTCGTTCGAATACGTGCACAAGGCGATCGCGACCATCAGCGAGAAGAATCTGGTCGGTACCGTGAAGAGCCCATTCGGGGAAGGCGCGGTGACGCGTCTGGGACTGGCCACCAGCGTGTCATCCCACGGTTTCGACCACTACGGCCAGATGGTGGAGTATCTGCGCATGAACGGGATTGTGCCGCCAGCCAGCCGGTAACGAGAGTGACTAGACGCTGCGATCATGATTTCGCCAACGACGAGCGCGTTCCGCGCAAAGTGATCGACGTCGGAATCAATTCGGCGATGAGATGATTGCTGGTGAGGTGGGCGGCGACGATGTGTCGCGCTTTTTGCAATGACGCGCCAGGATTCCGCCGGGGATCCACGAAAATCAGCACGGAGGGGCCGGCGCCGCTCAGCGCCGCGCCGAGAATGCCATGCTTTCCTTTTAGTTCCTGCAAACAGGGCAGCAACGGACAGAGCGCGGCGCGATACGGCTGGTGGATGCGGTCTTCGAGAGCCGTGGATAGAAGCTCGGGGCGTCCCAGCATAAAGGCCGCGAGCAGCAGCATAGAATTCTGCACGTTGGTAACGGCGTCGGCGCGCGAATACTGAGCAGGGAGGACGAGCCGGGCCTCTTTGGTCGATAGGCTCTCCTCGGGCACAGCTAGCAGAAGCGGCCACCTCCCTTTCGGGCGGACACAAACCACTTGTGCTTCGGCTCCGCTGGACATGCGGGCGACGGTGAGGCCGCCCATCCAGCAGGCGGAGGCGTTGTCGGGGTGGTGCTCGCGGCGGGAAGCTTCGCCCATGATCTGCGCATCCGTCCAGCGCAGGCGACCGAAATGGACCGCCAGGACAATGCCCGCCAGCCGCGCGGCCGCGGAAGATCCGCAACCTTTGCCAATGGGAATGTCGTTGTTGATGCGCACAGAGAGAGGTTTCACTTCTCGTCCGGCGGCCTGAAGAACTTCGCGGTAAGTATTCAGGATGAGGTGGTCTTCGAGCTTGCCGCAGATTTCGCGATCGCGGCCGGCAGCGCTGATCGAGAATTCCTTCGCGGCGCGGGCTTCGAGCCTGATGTAGAAATCCATGGCGAGCGCAGCCGCATCAAAGGCCGGGCCGAGATTGGCGGACGTAGCCGGAAGCCTGAAGCGGAGCGGCGGTCGGTTTCTGCGATTGGATGGCATGATTCCGGTCAGGACTTCTCGGCTTGCTCTTTCTCGGCTCGCTCCAGCGTGCGGATCACCGCATCCAGCGTGGCATCCAGCACGATCGGCGGGTGGCGCAGCGGCTTCAACGCCGCGGTCACGCTTTCGTCGCCACTGTCTTTGAGCAAGTCACCGCGATGGAATTCCATGGTGAAGTCGGGATCCTTCAGCAGATTTCCCGTCAAAACCAGGACCACGCTTTCTTCCGGCTTCACAAAGCCGCGCTTCACCAGCTTTTTCAGGCCACCGAGCGTGACCGCGGACGCCGGCTCGCAGCCAATGCCTTCTGCGCCGATCTCCGCCTTGGCTTGGGCAATTTCGATTTCGGTGACCTGCTCGCAGACTCCGCCGGTAGCGTCGAGAACGTGAACCGCTTTCTTCCATGAAGCGGGATTGCCGATGCGAATCGCGGTGGCGCGAGTTTCAGCGTGCACACTGACCAGGCGTTTACCGTCGGCCTCGCGAAGGGTGCGCACCAGCGCGTTGGCACCCTCGGCCTGAATTACCGACAACTTCGGCAGGCGCGGAATCAGGCCCAGCTCACGCATTTCCAGCAGTGCCTTGCCGATGGCAGAACTGTTTCCCAGGTTGCCGCCGGGGACAATGATGTGGTCTGGCGGCTGCCAGTCGAGTTGTTCGAGCAGTTCGAGCGCCAGCGTTTTCTGGCCCTCGATACGAAAAGGATTAATCGAGTTCAGCTGGTAGACGGGCGCGCGCAGAACGAGTTCCTGCAGCAGGCGGAGGCAACCGTCGAAGTCGGTGCGCAACTGGCAAGTGACCGCGCCGTAGTCGAGCGCCTGGGAGAGTTTGCTCCAGGATATTTTTCCTTCGGGAACCAGCACCAGGCTGCGCATTCCTCCGCGAGCGGCGTAGGCGGCCATCGACGCCGAAGTGTTCCCGGTGGAAGCGCAGGCGACCCAGCGGAATCCGGCCAGGCGGGCGAAGGTTGCGGCGACGGTCATGCCAGCGTCTTTGAACGAGCCGGTGGGATTCAATCCCTGATGCTTCCCGAACAGGCGCGGCACGCCGGTGAGGCGGGCGCAGCGCGGCAATTCATACAGCGGAGTGTTGCCCTCGCGCAGGGTGATAACCGCTTGATCGCCGACGAATGGAAGAAGCTCGCGAAAACGCCACACTCCGCTTAGATCGATGGCCGCCTGCGAGAGCCGCCGCTGTCGCCAGTTGGCCTTCAGGTGCGCAGCGTCGGGGCCGACTTCTTTCCAACCAGGATAGGTGATTTCGAGCAGGTCACCGCAGTGCGAACAGCGGAAATCCTGACCGGCACGGTCGCTGAGATCCCCGCACGCGATGCAGCGAAAACGAAAGCCGGCTGGTCGCACGCCCGGCGCAGAACTGATGGAAGGAGGCATGACCCGGATTTATTTCTTTCCCCGGAGATATTGGTCAGTTTTGTTGATCCAATCGGCGCGGGGAGGATTGAAGACATCGAGGTCGACGGTATCTTCGAGCGCCTCTGCTTTGTGCGGCATGTTCGACGGGATGCAGAGAGTCTCGCCGGCGTTCACGACGATTTCCCGGCCGTCAATCCAGAACTTGAGCGCGCCTTCGAGGATGTAGGTGAGTTGCTCGTTGTGGTGGCTGTGCTCGGGCACGATGCATCCCTTCTTCAGCAGCACACGCGCCAGCATGATTTCCTGGCCCACCACGAATTGCCGCTGCAGCAGCGGGTTGAGATCTTCGAGCGGAACCGTGTGCCACGGGATGTATTGCAGCGCGACCGGCCCGGCGGCAAGCTGTTTGGCTCGAGCGCGGGGCTTCGCGGTCTTTGTCTTTGCCTTCGCGGTCTTTGCCTTCGCGCGAGTGGGAGTCTTGGTTTTCGGTTTAGCTTTCAGCTTTAGTTTTGCCATGGCGATTCTCGGTTGATTTTTTTGCCCCGGTGGGGCTCAGTCTAATGCACTCGTCCCTCGTACAACTTCACGGCTGTGTCATGCAGGTAGGCATGGGCTAATTCCAGCGCCCGAGCTTCGGTGATTTCATTTTCCGAAACCATCTCGGCCAAAGCCGCGGCGAGCGCGGTACGCGACGACTGCACGCCCAGCCAGTAGCTCTCTTCCGCCCCCAGCACTTGATTGTAAGGGAAACAGTCGGTGCCGAAAGTGATCTTGTCGGGAAAAGTTTCCAGCCACATCTTGAGCGTGTCCTTGAAGGCGGAAGGATACTGGGCGAGTTCACCGAACGAAGAATCCAGGTAAACGTTCTTCATGGCGGCGAGCCAGATGGCTTCCCGCTCCAGCGGATATCCGCCGTGGATCATCACGAAAATCGTGGAGGCGTAGCGTGGATCGCGCAACACGCTTTCCAGATTCATGATGTTGCTCTGTGACAGGTTGAAATAATCGCCGATGCCAATCGCCGTGTGGATGTGCACGGGCAGGTGCAGGCGTCCGCCTTCCTGCACGAGGTAACGGAAGACGAAGTCCTGGAACGTGCGGTAGTCCTTGACGCTGGGGATTCCGCCAGCGACGTAGCGCTGGTAAATGTCTTCCGCCTGGGCGCGCGTGGGATCGCTGAAGGTTGTGGGGCGAAAATAGGCGACCTCGAATTTCATGGCAATGCCGCCGTGTTTGGAATTGTCCTCGAGCACCTGGCTGATGAACTTCAGATAGTCGGCGAAGCTGGCGGGAAGTTTGCCGACATTTTCCTGCTGCATCCAGCGATGCAGCATTTTTTCCTGCAGCGGGATGTAGACGCCTTCGTCGGGATTGCGCGCAGTCTCGCGCTCATTATTGAAAGGCCACATAAAAGAATCGACGAAAAATACCCAGGGGAAACGCTTGGGATCGAGGTAGTCGGGCATCATGGCGCGGTTCGCCACCGAACTCTCGGTGTTGATCTTGTCGAGAATCGAGTTGAAGTAGGCAGTGCCGGGAAGCTGCTTCTTCAACTCGTTCTTCTTCTCGAGCAGCCACTTCGCATGCTCGGGAGAAAGATCGCTGTAGGGATATCCAAACAAGGCCTTGGCGGCGGCGGCCAGTTCCGGATTGTCGTCGCGCGTGCGCAGCGCCTCGCTGGCGTTGGGAGGGGCGGCCATGGCGTCGACATCGGGATCGTCGGCAAAGCCCGGATGCGCGTGGTGGTCGAAGGCGGGAATTTTTTCGATCTGCGGCAGCAAGCGCTGGTAAATCTGCTGGACGTCGGGGCCGGGGAAAGGGCGGGCCTGAGCCGCGGCGAATGCTGAGATGCCGATGGCCGCCGTCAGAATAAGTCCTCGAATCGTGGATTGCATTTAGGTTCCTCAGGGGCTAAAGCCCACACTCGTCAATGGCTGTGGTCGCAGCGCTTAAAGCGCTGCGCCACCCAAAAGCCTCGCGCGCATCAATGTCGCGCCCATCACCCTTGCACGCATCAAGCCGGCACTATCAAGCGGCGCACTCATCAAACGCCGCACTCATCGGGCAACATATGACCTTTGCCAAGCGGTCGACACTTTCACGATGCGATCGACTGCCTCTTGCAGCGTCGCCATCGACGAGGCGAAAGAGAAACGGATGAAATTCTTGCCCGCCGGGCCGAAAGCGGCGCCGGGGATGGCGGCAACGCCAGCGTCTTCCAGAAGAATGCGGCAGAGATCCTCGGCGCTCAAGCCAGTGCCGGTGATGTCGACCCAAGCATAGAAAGCGCCTTCCGGCGGATGACAGCGGAAACCCGGCACGCGATTCAGGTCGCGCACAAATTGTTCGCGGCGGCGCGTGAATTCGCCGACCATATACGGCGTGTTCCCCTCGCGGTCGCGCAGCGCGTCGATGGCGGCATACTGGGTAAACTCAGCGACGCAGGTGTAGGTGTTCACGGCCATCATCAGCAGCGCGTCAACCACCTCGGGCGGAGCGACCGTGTATCCCAGGCGCCATCCAGTCATGGCGAAACTCTTGGAAAATCCGTCGATGATGAGCGCGCGCTCGGACATGCCGGGATAGCGCAGCATGGACAAATATTCGCCGCCGTAAAGAATGCGCGCGTAAATCTCGTCGGAAAGCACCCACAGATCGTGCTTGACCGCCAGTTCGGCCAGGGCGCGCTGCACGGCATCGGTGTAGACGGTTCCGGTGGGATTGCCCGGCGAATTCGTGATCAGCATGCGGGTGCGGTGAGTAATCTTGGACGCAACTTCCGCGGGGTCCGGTTGAAACTGATTCCGCGCCGAAAGCGTGAAGGGAACGGGAACCGCGCCCAGGCCGAGCGTGATCGAGGGATATGCCGGGAAGCCGGGATCGGGATAGAGAACTTCGTCGCCGGGATCGAGCAGCGCCATCATCGCCAGGAAAAGCGCGATCTTGCAACCCGGCGCGAGCACGATGTTGGCGGGAGGAATCGTGAGGCTGCGAGTGCGCGTGAGGTAGGCCGCGATTTCTTGGCGGAGCGCGGGCACACCGGCGACGGCGCAGTACCGGTCTCTGCCATCCGCCAGCGCTTTCGCCGCTGACTCGATCACCGACTTGCCGGGATGAAAGTCAGGCTCGCCGAGTTCCAGGTGGATGATGGAGCGGCCCAGGGATTCGAGTTCTTTCGCGCGGGCGAAGACGGCGAGGGCGCCCTCGCCGCTCATGGCCGATATTCTTGAAGCTATAGATCGCATGGGTCTCCGTATAGTTCCAGTTTGCCCTCAGCGGCTAAAGCCGCACCCGTTGGCGGCCTTAACGGCCCGGCTGAAGCCGGGCCCTTCCAAAAACCATTTCTTGCGCAGCTGCGTGACTTGAAACTCGCAGCGCCTCGCAGCGCCCGCGCGACCATTTCTCACAGTCCTTTATACATGCCGCCGTCGACCAGCACGGTTTGGCCGGTCACGTAGGACGCGCGCTCCGACGCCAGCCAGACCACGGTTTCGGCGAGTTCTCGTGGCTCGCCCAAACGCTTTAGAGGAGCGTCGGCGGCCCAGGCATCGAAAATCTCCTGCTCATTTTTCCCAGTGGCAGACGAGCGGGCTCTGGCCAGTTCCTTCAGGCGATCGGTCGCGGTAAAGCCGGGGCCAACGTTGTTGACCAGGATTCCGTCTTTACCGAACTCGTTGGCCAAACTCTTTACTAATCCCACGACGGCCGCGCGGACGGCGTTCGACAGCACGAGGTCGGCGACGGGTTGCTTGGTAGTGATCGAAGTGATGGTGATGATGCGTCCCCAGTGATTCCGTTGCATGTGGGGGATGACTTCCCGCGCAAAATAAACCGTGCTCAGGAAATTCAGCTCGATGGCACGCTGCCAGTCGTCGAGCGTGGCCGCGAGAAATCCTTTGGCGGGGGGGCCACCGGCGTTGGTGACGCAGATGTCGACGCTGCCGAACTTGTTGGCGATCGCGGCGACGAACCGGGCGACAGCCGAGGGGTCAGAAACGTCGAATGCCTCGGCGAAAACTTCCGCATTGTGCTGCTTCCTGATTTTGGCGGCGGCGGCTTCGAGCGTCTGCGGGTTGCGCGCGCACATAGCGACGCGGCAGCCTTCAGCGGCGAAAGCTTCGGCGGTGGCGAGCCCGAGTCCCTGACTGGACGCGGCCACCAGCGCGACGCGGTTTTTCAGTCCTAAATCCATGTCAGTACGATGTCCATTGCAGTGCGATTGAGAACCGCAGATCGAAGTGGGCATTATAAATGGTTCGTGGCGCTCGGGTTCAGTCGCGCGACGGGATTCGCAAGAATCCCACTTCTCGCGAAAGACGCGAGAAATGGGGCACCCGTCTGTGATTCATTACTAGCGAAAATCCCCACCCGGTCGACCACGGAAGGGACGAAGGTTCACGAAGGAAAACGCTTTTGCTTGCCCGAGTTGAATCAGCGCAATTACTCTTAGGAGCGAGGCTGTCATGAAACGAAAGAAACATCGCCCTGAAACCGCCGCTGTGCATGGAGCGGCCGATCTCGAAAAGAAAAATGGTCCGGTCGCCACGCCCATCTATCAGACCTCGACTTTTGAGGTCACCGATAACGACGAGCAGCAGCGCGTGACTACGACCGACCGCTATTACACGCGGTGGGGGAATCCGACGAACACGGTCGCCGAGCAGGCCGTGGCCGCGATTGAAGGCGTGGAGGCGGCGCGGACGTTCGCTTCGGGTATGGGCGCGATCACGACGACGATCCTGGCCTTGCTGAAAGCAGGCGACCATATCGTGGCGCAGCGCGACATCTATGGCGGGGTGACAAAGTTCTTCTCCGAGTGGCTGCCGCGGGTGGGCATTGAGACGACGTTCGTCGATACCAACGATTACGGGCAGCATGAGCGGGCGATCCGGCCGAACACGCGGATGCTCTATCTGGAGTCGCCGACCAACCCGTCGCTGCGGGTGGTCGACCTGAAGAAGGCGATGGCGCTCGCACGGCAGCACAAGCTGATCAGCATGATCGACAGCACTTTCGCCACGCCCATCAACCAGCATCCGGCGGAGTACGGCATCGACCTGGTGATGCACTCTGGCACGAAATATTTGAGCGGGCATGCGGATTTAACCTGCGGAGTAGTGTGCGGGCGGCAGGAGTTGATGGATCGGATTTGGGAGACGCGGACGACGCTGGGCAACTGCATGGATCCGCATGCCGCGTGGATGCTGATCCGCGGGCTGAAGACGCTGGCGGTGCGGGTGGCGCGGCAGAACGAGAATGCGCTGCGCGTCGCGGAGTTTCTGGGCCAACATGAAAAGGTGCGGCGGGTGCATTATCCGTTTCTGAAGAGCCATCCGCAGTACGCCATTGCGCGCGCGCAGATGAGCGGCGGCGGGGGCGTGGTGACGTTTGAAGTCGAAGGCACGGGGGAAGACGCGCGCCGCGTCAGCGAGGCGATGCGGCTGTTCACGCTGGCCACAAGCCTGGGGAGCGTGGAGTCACTGGTGTCGATCCCGGTGCTGACGTCGCACGCCATGATCTCGGCGGAGCAGCGCGAGAAGATGGGCGTGACCGAGCAGATGGTGAGGTTGTCGGTGGGAATCGAAAGCTGCGACGATCTGATCGCGGACCTGGAGCAGGCGCTGGAGGCGGTGGGCGGGCGGCAGACGGTGGGGAGCAGAGGCTAGCTGCTAGTTTCCTGTTTCTGGCTTTGAGCTTTGAGTCGTGAACTTCGAGTCTTTGGCTATAGCTTTAAGCTTTAGTGGCGCTTTGCCGCCGCGCTTCCCGCTGGCGGGACGGACGAGAGCCTGCCCTGAGCGAAGTCGAAGGGCGTCCGTCGCCACATGAGCAATGCGGCTACAAACGAAAAACCGGCCTCTCGCGAGGCCGGTTCGTCGTTAAAGCAAAGAACTGGTTAGAAGATGATCTTCGCGCCCAGTTGCAGGACGCGGGCAAGGTGGGCGGAAGCGATCTCCAAGAACCCTGCGCTGCCCAGCGAACCTGAAGGCCCACCCCATTCGGTGTGGTTGAAGACGTTGAAGGCTTCAGCTCGGAACTCAAATGCCAGGCTCTCCTTGATGGCGAAGTGCTTGAAGAGCCCCATGTCGAAGTTAGTGCGGCGGGGATTGCGTAAGTAGTTGCGACTTACATCGCCAAAAGTAAGTCCGGTTGGAACAACAAAAGCGGCAGGATTATAAAAATAACCCGCGTAATTGCTGCCCGTGACCTGACTCGGCGGCGGCACGTTGGATCGAGGATCGCTAATCACATCGGGATACGAACCGGTGCCCACGCCATTGCCGACGCCGGCGTTATCCCCGTAGGTTGAACCGTTGTTGGTTACATTCAGCGGCGTGCCCGTTGAGTAAGCGAAGATGCCAGACCACTCCCATCCGCCGATAAGCGTGTGGCTGAGGCCGGGCTTCTTGAAGAATGGAAAGTCGTAGACGTAGCCGATGTTCAGCAAGTGCCGCTGGTCGAAGCTGGAACTCGCCCGGTTGGCAGACGGGTTGTAAGTATTGACGAAACTTCCGTCGTAGCGGTCCGATGAATCGTCAATCGAATGGCTGTAAGTGTAAGCGGCAGTCACGTTCAGAGCGCCCACGCTCTTGCGCACTGCGACTTGAAGAGCGTTGTAGTTGGAAGACGCCTTGTTCTCGAGATGCGTGATATTCGAGATGCCCAGGAAAGGACGATAGGGATTCGGATCGTTGCCGCACGCTGTCTGCAGGTTGATTGCCGTGTTGCCGGTAACCACCTTTCCGTTCACCATGCCGCTTACCGTCGGCAGGCCGACGTTTGTAAGACTGTTGCAGTCTGCGGCGCTGATAGCCTGCCCCGCTGTATAAGGATTCTGCGAGGTCGGAGTCGGGTACAACTGGTTGAGGTCACTCTGACGTCCCAAGTGAGTGCCTTTGCTGCCCACGTACGAAACGGTCGCCACCGTGTGGCTCGGCAGCTCACGCTGAATATCGAAGTGCCACTGCTGCATGTAGGGCCACACGACCGAGTGCGGGATGGAAAGGTAGCTGGACGGGAACACCGGAGGCGCCCCCAGGCTGCTGCTTCCGATGTTCAGATACCCAGGGATGTTTGGCTGGCTCTCACTCTGCAAAAGCGGCGAGGTTTGGCCTTCCATTCCCTCGGTGTTGGCTTCGTTCCCATTGGCATGCTCGTAGAAAATGCCGTAACCGCCCCGGATTGCCATTTTGCCAGTCCCGAGCGGATCCCAAGCGAAACCGATGCGAGGAGCGGGATTGAAGAGGTGCCCTTTCAGGCAGCCCGCGTTGGAGTTTCCCGCGACCGTCGAATTGGCGAATCCGTCGAAGGTGTAGGATCCTCCTGAACCGCCGCATTGCACAAGACCCAGCAGTGGGTTGCCGACGTTCGGAACGAGTGCGCCTTGGGTTCCGGTAATGGAACCGTCTCCGTCGACCTGTGGAACACTGGCGATGCCGGCGGTATAAACGGATGGGTCCCAATTGTAGGCGTGGTGGTAGCGCTCGCGGTAGGTTCCAAACATGCTGACGCGCAGGCCCAAGTTCACCGTCAGGCGGTCGGTAATGCGCCAATCGTCCTGAAAATAGGGTTCAAAGAGCTTGTAGCGGTTATAGAACTTCAGCTGGTTGCTGCCTTGGGCAAAGCTGGAGATATTCCCAATCAGCATGTCCGCGAAAGGGTTACCCGTGCTCAACGGAGAGGAAGTAGAGAACGTGAGAGCGCCATTGACCTGGACGCTGCTCAATTCGTTTTTTTGCGCCGCAACGAGATATGCGCCGAACGTCAAGTTATGGCGCCCAATCACCTTGGTCAGGTTGTCGCGGTAGGTATAGGTGGGATTGGAGTTATAGGGACCCTCCGGCCAGATGCCATCAGGATCCATCGCAATGCCGTCATAAAGTCCGCCGGAGAGCGCAATTGCCGGCAGTTTTCCACCGAAACCATTGTTAAAGATGTATCCCATCTCCGAGTTCAAGCTCGAGGGACGCTGGAAGTAGCCTTGGGACTTAAAGGAGATGTGGTCGGTGGTGTAGCTGGCGACGAATTCGTTGAGCAGAGTGGGAGAAATGGTGCTGGTAAGGCGTGCGACTACGCTGACTCCCGGTCCGTTGAATCCGGTTTGGACGGTGGGGAACGAGGCGGAATCCCAAATGGGCCCCGGCTCAACCGTGTTCCATGAATCGTGGATGTAGCGGAAGGTGACGCGATTGTGCTCGTTGATATTATGGTCGACACGGACGAGTTCTTCGCGCCAACTCGTCGGCAAAGTTATGTTCGTGTTGTAAGCCGACGCACCCGGCTGGTCGACAGTACCGACGGGAATCAGAGGCAGCAGGGTCGTCGCCACAGGGTCAATCGTCTGAACCTGGTTGTTGGGCAAGCCCACGTAGGTGGTAATCGGCGTGCCGTTTAAGACTTGCCCGTTGTGGGGTCCGGGGCCGCTTGCCGGGCAGTCGGGATTGTCGTAAATGGTCTCGCCCGCAGGGAGGCCAGTGATGGCCGCACGGGCAAACTCGGCGCCCGCCGCTGGGCACAGATCGGCGAAATTGCCAGTGCGTTCGGCACTGTAGGGGACGGTCTGGTTGAAGCTGGCCGGCACGCGCTCACGGCGCCACTCCTCGGACCAGAAAAAGAACGTCTTTTCCTTTTTCTGGTTGTAGACGCCGGGGATGTAAACCGGGCCGCCGACGGTGTAGCCGAAGTCGTTCTTCTTGTAGGCCGGAACCTTGCCATTGCCTCCCAGAGCCACGCTGTTGAAATAGTTGTTGGCGTTGAAGGCGTCATTGCGAACGAACTCGTAGGCATCGCCATGAAATGCTTTCGTTCCGGACTTGGTGTCGACCTCAACTGTACCGGAACCATTGCGGCCGTATTGGGCTCCGTAGTTGGACGTCAACACGGTGAATTCTGCGATGGCATCAACGCTGGGATAGACGTTTAAGGTGCCGTTGCTGCCGTTGTCCATGTTGTCGCCGCCATCGAGTTCCCAGTTGTTGTACTCGGTGCGGCCGCCGTTCATGCTGAAGGCAACACTGCCATTGATGCCAACCTGGGGCTCATCCATTCCCGTCTGGTTGCTCACGCCTGGCACGAGCGTCACGAGCGTCGTAAAGTTTCGCCCGTTGAGCTCGAGCTGGGTGATTTCTTTTCCGGTAACTGTGCCGGCGAGTTCGGAGGACTGGGTCTCCACCTGCGCCACATTCTCGCCCTGCACAATGACCTCAGTGCTGATGGAACCGACTTCGAGGGGCACATCAACTCGCGCTTTCTCGGCGACGTCCAGCTTCACGCCCTTAGCCTGGTATTTCTTGAAGCCGGTTGCGGTCACGATGATGTTGTAGGTTCCCGGAGGCAACCCAGCCTCGCTGTACTCGCCGGTGGAGTTGGTGGTCATCTGGCGGGTAATGCCACGCTCGGGACTAGTGATGACGACGGTGGCGCCGGCAACCGCGGCTCCGGAGGAATCCTTCACCGTGCCGGTAATCGACCCGTTTTGGGCCCAGGCGCCTCCGCAGAACGTTACGAACAATACCATCCCCAGCAGCACACGATGCAGTTTCATGGTCACGATCTCCGTTGCGCGGGCCTGGCCCCGCGCGAGTTCAGTCGGCTTTGCCGTGTTTCTTCCGAGCCTCACGGCTCGGGGCTTGTCAGACACTTTGAGACGCTGCATTCGACCCGGTGGTTTTGAGACCCGAGGCGGGTTATTAAAACGTATGAATAGTGCTTTTGCGGTATGGCGTCTGTCAAGAAAAAAAGAACTCCGGACCGGCCCACTCGCTCTTTTTCTACAAAATCGATCCTGCACCGCCGGAGAAAATCGAATCGCAGATCCCAGCAGCAAAACCCTACAGCAGGCTCCGGGTCGACTCCCGCACCACTAACTCCGGCGCGACCTTGCGATGAATGGCGCTCATTTCGCGTTTTTCGAGCACCGCGTTGATGCCGTCGACCACAATGCCCACCGACGAAGCTCCCATCGCCTCCATCGGCTGGCGGACGGTAGTAAGCGAAGGCGTGTAGAGCGCCGAGGTGGCCACGTCGTCGAAACCGATCACCGAGCATTGCTCGGGCACGCGCACGCCTGCCCGGGTGAGAGCCCGGATCGCACCGAAGGCGCTCATGTCATCGAAGGCCAGCAGCGCGGTAAAGGGGCGTTTCTGCCGGAGCAAGTCCTCGGTGAGCTTGTAGCCGGCCTCGAAGCTCGACATGGGATCGCGCGATTCCGGCAGGTCCAGGATCAGCCGGGTATCGAGCTCCAGGCCGCATTCTTTGGCGCAGATGCGGATCCCGCGCCAGCGCGGAGAACTGTCGGTCAGCGATTTGGGCCCGCGGATGAAAGCGATTTTCCGGTGGCCGAGAGAATGCAGGTGCTCGAAGGCCATGCGGCCGCCGACCTCGTTGTCGACGATGATCGAACTGATAGTGTCGGTCTCCAGTTCGCAGCCGATCATGGCCGTAGGAATGCTGCTCTTTTCCAGATCGCCGAGCAGGTTGATATCGAGAAACAGCCAGTTGGCGAGAACAATCAGCGCTTCGATGCGGCGGTCGAGCAGCATTTCCAGATAGCGCTCGAAGCGGCTGCGCTCGTTGTGCACGTCGGTGAGAATGGGAAGATACGAGGACTGGTAGAGCGTGTTCTCGATGCCCCGCAGCACCAGCGTGCAGTAAGGGTCGGTCATATCGAAAACCATGACGCCAACGGTGTGGCTGCGCTTGCTGCGCAGGGATCGCGCGAACTGGTTGGGGCGATATCCGAGCTTCTGGGCCGCGCCCTCAATACGTTTCTTGGTGGCTGGCGGGATGTAGCGCGCCAGCGGTGCGTTGTTGAGCACGATCGACACCGTGGTCGAGGAGAATCCGCTTTCCTTCGCCACGTCACGAATGGTGACCATCACAGCCCTTGCGCCGGAACGGAGAGAAACCACAGTTCCGGAGAAAACAGTTCCAAAGAAAATCTCTGTGCGCCTCCAGCATTTGCATTGCCGCTTGTATTGAAAGCGTACACTGGCGGACACTACAGCAGAGAGTAATATCCGTGTCAAGCGCGCGAATCACGTCGGGATGTTTTGTTGTGCTTCTGCTGGCAGCGATGGCCACGGCCAGTCCGCCGCGGCAAGCTTCGTCCGCGCCCACGGGAAATGGCGGCGGCGGCGGCGCCGCGGCCTCGTCTGCTCGCGACGCGCGCCCCGCCGATCCGGCCAAATTTTTTCAACTCGGGCAAGACGCTCTCGCCCACGGCCAACTGGACGAAGCGGAGCGCGATTTCCGCCAGGTGCTTCAACTGGACCCGCAATCAGGCGCGGCGTACGCCAATCTCGGAGTGGTCTGCATGCGCCGCAAACAGTGGACCAAAGCCCTGGAAATGCTGCACAAGGCGGAGCATCTGATGCCTGGCGCCCCTGGGATTCGCCTCAACATTGGGCTGGCCTACTACCGGCAGAATGAATTCCTGCAGGCGATTCCGCAGTTCGAGTCGGTGGTGCACGATCAGCCGGACGCGCTGCAGCCGCGCTATCTTTTAGGACTCTGCTATTTTTTTGCGGAGCGCTACGCCGACGCCGCCGCAACCCTGGAACCGCTTTGGGCGCAGGAATCGGGCCAGTTGCCGTATTTGTATGTGCTTTCGAACGCGGCCCACCGGGCTGGCCGCAAGGAACTCGACGACCGCGCCACCACGCAACTCATCAAACTCGGCGACGGTTCGCCCGCCTATCGTCTGTTCGTCGGCAAATATCATCTGAATCTCGATCACTACGATGCGGCTCTCGCGGAATTTCAAGCGGCCGCCAACGCCGATCCCAAGCTTCCTTTCGTGCACTTCAACCTGGGCCTGACCTACCTGAAGCAGCAGGATTATGAGCACGCGCGCGACGAATTTCTTAAAGACGCCGCCGTCGAGCCCGATCTCGCCCTGAACTACGACGAACTGGGCGACGTCTACGCGCTGATGGAGGACGATAGGAACGCCGAGAAAAGTTACCGCGAGGCGCTGCGCCGCGACCCCCGGCTCGCGAACTCGCATGTGGGGCTGGCGAAGGTGTATCAGCGTGAGGGAAAATATGCGCCTGCTTTGGTGGAGATTGAAGCGGCCGTCAAGCTCGATCCGGAACGCACCGACCTGCACTACGTACACGGCCAGGTGCTGCTCCACCTGGGACGCAAGGAAGAGGCAAAGAAGGAACTGGAAGCGGCCGTGCGCATCGACAACGAACGCCGCGCCGCGCGCCAGAAACAGATGGATACGGGGACGGTGCCATCTCCCGAACTCTTGCAGGACCCCCAGTGATGGAGCCGCAGTGATACACTTTTCGGCACCGGTAACTTCCCTTCAATTAACGACCGCACTTACCGTTTCAGCAGGAGGTACGAGATGAAAAACACCCTGAAAATCCTGGCCATCATCGTGGCTGTACTGGTTGTCATTGTTGTTGCGATTCCATTCTTCATTGACGCCAACACTTTTCGTCCGACGCTAGAAACGGACTTGACTGGCGCGCTGGGCCGGCAAGTCAAGCTGGGAAATCTTTCGCTCTCGATTTTGTCCGGGAGCGTGTCGGCGGACGACATTTCCATTGCGGACGACCCGCAGTTCAGCAAATCCGCTTTCGTGCAGGCCAAGTCGCTGAAGGTGGGCGTGGAACTGATCCCGCTGATTTTCTCGAAGACGCTGAACGTAACCGAACTCACGCTGAAGCAGCCCGAGATCAGTCTGGTGAAGTCCGAGAACGGCGAGAAGTGGAATTTTTCCAGCCTGGGCGGAAACAATACGTCCGCGCCGAAACCTGCGGCGAGTGCTCCCGCCAGCGGGAATCCGAACCTGACCGTGGCCAAGCTGAATATCAGCGACGGGCGGCTCACTGTGTCGCGCGCGGGATCGACGGGTAAGCCACGTGTTTACGATAAAGTGGATATCGAAGTAAGCAACTTCTCCTTCGCCTCTTCCTTCCCCTTCCAAATGACGGCGCAACTTCCGGACGATGGAAGCCTGAAACTCGAGGGCAATGCCGGGCCCATCGACGCCAACAACGCCGCCATGACTCGCCTCGATGCCAAGGTCACGGTGAAGAAGATGAATCTTGCCGAGTCGGGGTTTATCGATCCTGCAGCGGGCATTGCCGGCGTCGCGGATTACGACGGATCGGTCAACTCCGACGGCCATGAAGCGAAAACCGAAGGGAAGCTGACCGTCATGAATCTAAAGGTCGTGCAGAAGGGATCGCCGGCCGGCCGGCCGGTCGAAGTGACCTACACGGTGAGGCATGATCTTGCCAAAGAAACCGGCAGCATTCCCCAGTGCGAGATTGCGATGGGCAAGGCGGTCGCGCATGTGACGGGTACCTACGACGCCCACGGTAAAGTGACTTCGGTCGATCTGAAGCTGAACGCGCAAGCCATGCCCGTCGACGACCTCGAGGCCATGCTTCCGGCTCTGGGGGTGGTATTACCTCCGAAGGCAACCCTGAAGGGCGGAGAGCTCAGTACGAACATGACGATTGCCGGTCCGGTTGACAAATTGGTTACCACGGGAACAATCCACCTGGAGAATTCCACGCTCGCCAACTTCGATCTGGGCTCGAAACTCTCGGCCGTTTCCGCACTCTCGGGCAAGAAGACGGGCAACGACATGGTCATCCAGAATTTCAGTTCTGATGTGCGCGTCGCTCCTGAAGGCACGAAGGCCGACAACATCAATCTCAACGTGCCGTCGCTCGGCGTGCTCACCGGCGCCGGCACCGTGAGTCCGGCCAACGAACTCGCGTTCAAAATGAATGCCGCGCTCGGCGGCATGGGAATCCCGTTTAACGTCGAAGGAACCACGGCCGACCCGAAATTCGTCCCTGATGTGAAAGGGATGGCGACGGGCCTGCTGAAAGGACTTACCGGCAAGGGCAATGGCAGCCAGAATCCGGCCAGCAGCGTGATGGGATTGTTTAAGAAAAAACCGTAGTAAAAGTCCCGCCGAAAAATCAGTCGTAGAGACGTAGTTCGCTACGTCTCTTTCACTAGCACTCACCACTCGTCCGGTAGCGAGGGCCCACGCAACCTCTCGGCGTGAGCCTTTTGTTCGCCCAAGTATTTACTATAGCGAACATGTATTTTATTATTAAGAAATGACGGCGGCCATGACCGACACGATCTCAGAGGGCCTGGGGCGCTACTCGATTGGCGAAAAGCTGCGCTCCCTGCGCCTGCGCAAGAGCATGGGGCTGGTGGAATTAGGCAAGCACACGGGGCTTTCGGCTGCCCTGCTATCGAAGCTGGAGAGAGGAAAGTTGTTTCCCACGCTGCCCACACTGTTGCGCATCGCGATGGTGTTCGGGTTGGGGCTCGATTATTTCTTTACCGACGAACGCAAGCGCCGGGTGGTCGGGGTGGTGCGGCGCGAGGAGCGAGTGCGCTTCCCCGAGAGGCCAGGCACGCAGGATGTGCAGTATTATTTTGAGTGCCTCGATTACCGCGCCACGGAGCGTAAATTGAGCGCGTTTCTCGCCGATTTTCAGGAACTGCCCGCGGAAAAGATCAAGCCGCATCAGCATGCCGGGGTCGAGTTTCTCTATGTCTTGAAGGGGTCGCTGACGATCAAGATTGGCAGCGAGGAATTTCTTCTCGAGTCCGAGGACGCCATTTATTTCGACTCAGCGGCGCCCCACAGCTACCGCAGGCGCGGCTCGAAGCCGTGTACGGGCGTGATTGTCACGGTACCTTAAATGAACCCGTCGCCATCGCACTTTCGCATGATGGTAGTATGGATGATTCCGTGGGAATGAATTCCGGAGGATGACTCCGGGGAACGACTTCGGAGATCGGCCTCGCGCAGCCGCGGGGAAATGTCTGCGGTAAAATGAGACGCAGATTCCGGCATCGTCGCACCGGCCGCCGGGCAGCCTTTGCGTAGTCTTGTGAATCGAAGCTATTTGAACCGAAACCTGCTCATGTTGAAATCCCTGTCGCCGCAGTCCGAGTGGTTAAGAGCCGAGTCGTTGAAATCCGAGTCGCCGAACACGGGTGAAATGCTCCGCACCGGGCGCGCCTGTGTGTCGGCCTTGTGCCTGCTGGCGGTTTTTCTGACCTTGCCCTTGCTGGCTTCGGCGCAGAGCTTTACTCTGCAGGCACCTTCGCTGTCAGAGGATGCGGTCGGTCCGGGAGGCACATCGTCCGCGAACATCACAGTCGGGACGGTCAACGGCTTTAGCGGCAGCGTGGATCTGACCTGCCAGGTGACGCCGGCGCAGCCGCAAACCATCGTTGATAATCCCGTGTGCACGGTGAGTCCGGCGACCGTAACGCCTCCCGCCACCGCTTCGGCCACGATCACGACGAAGTTCGACACGACCCAGGTGAGCTACGACGTGACCGTCACCGGCACTGCAGCTTCAAACGCCCAGACCACCACCACTCCTCCGCTCTACATGACGGTGATCGACGTTACGCCGCAGTTCACCATCACGGTGGAAAAACCCACGCAGCCGGCCAGCGTGCCTGCCGGCAACAGTGCCGTGGCTGTAATCAGCATTAATCCGATCAACGGATATACCTCGGGTACCGCCGGAGTGACGCTTTCGTGCAGTTCGATTACTCCCTTGGTGACGATTCCTCCGGTCTGCTCGTTCAATCCTAATCCCGTGCCCGAGGGGGTTGTGACTTCGCAGCTCTCGATCAGCACCTACGGCCCGACGATTACCCGAAACGTGGTTCGTCCGCGGAGCTTCTACGCACTGTGGCTGCCTTTTCCGATGCTGGCGCTGGCGGGCCTGGGTGCAGCGGCGAGCGGAAAGCGGGCGAGGAAGGCGTGGGGGCTGCTGGCGCTTTTTGTGCTGACCGGCACACTTTTCCTGATGCCCGCATGCGGCAACACTACCACTCAGAGGTCCGCACCGAACGGAGTGACGCCTAATAATAACTACTCTTTCACCATTTCCGGCGTGGACGGCAACGGCAATGTCTCCAGCAACGCTGGATCCGGCAGCACAAATCCCACGGTCAGCCTGACGGTGACCACAGCGACGACCAACTGAGGAATGCCCCAGACGGGGCTTCAGACGTCAGACCTCGGGCGTCAGACCTAAGCCTCGGCCCTCGGTGCGCTTGCGGTCCGAGGTCTGAAGTCTGAGGTCAGGCAGTTACGATGCCGCCTTGCGCACCTGGCGTTCAAGTTCGGCGGCCTGATGCATGAGAACATCGCGCAGCGAGACCAGTCCCTTCAAATCCTTGCCATCAACGATAGGCAGATGGCGGAATCCAAACTCCCGCATGATGAACAGGCACTCTTCGATGCTTTCGTCGGCCGCGACGGCGCGCGGGTTGGCGGTCATGACCTCAGAGACGGCAGTGGTTCCCGGAGTGCGGCCGACGGCGACCACGCGATTCATGATGTCGCGTTCCGAGAGGATGCCCGCCAGTTCTCCGTTGCGCAGCACGGGCACGGCGCCGACATTGTGCTCCATCATGTAGCGCGCGGCCTCGAGTACGGTGCGCGTGGCTTCGACGGAATAAACGCGGCGGTCTTTCACCAGATGGCGGAGAGTCGTCATGGATCACTCCTTAGGGCACAGCAGAAGCTGCAAGGATTCGGCCAGCCCCCTCGGCCGGCCATGGCGCGTGGGCAATACTTTATCACAGGCGGGAGGGGCCGGGAGAGACGCTGTTGACAGCGATTTTATCGCCGTCCTTTGGAACGCTGGCGGCAGAGACGTAGCAAGCCACGTCTCTGCGACTGGAAAGTTTCTTTACTGCAGGTGATTCAGCCGGACAGGGCCCGCATCGGCGGTGCTGCTGTCGGAACGCGGCGTCATTGAGACGACGATATACTCATGCTCTTTCCTGTCGAGACCTTCCATGCGCAGCAGCATCTTATCTTTTTGTAGGCGGAATTGCGCCCGATCGCCCACCGGCAGAAGCACGGGATGCTTCTCATCGCGCGGACGGATGCGATATATCACTCGCTCGGCCTGCAGCACATATTCCTGACAGAGAAGTCGCTGGGTCTGCTTGCTGACGGAGTCCGCGCCCGGCATTTGTCCGGCAAGGCTCTGAGCGTCTTTCTCAGCGGTGCCGCACTGCACGGAATCCATCTGCATCAGCTCTCCCGTCAGATACGGCTTGGGATCCTTGGCGAAGGCCGCTGAGGCAAAACCCAGAACGACACACAGCATCCGCTTCGAACGCATAGCAAACCCCCGGATAATAGATGAACCCGCGCGACAGCCGAGCCGAGGCACACGTTCTCTCGGCCAATAATCATTCTTCTATGGCGGAGGATGGGAAGACAGGTCACTGCGGTAATAGCCCTGAAGTTACTGGCTGGTTATCGGTCGGTCACTTCTTCCAGGGTCTGAAAGAATGCGGGATATGAAATCGCGGCGGATTCGGCCCCGCGGATCAGCGTTTCGCCGTGGGCGCGCAGGGCCGCGACGGCGAAGGCCATGGCAATGCGGTGATCGCCGAAGGAGTCGAGCTCAGCGCCGTGCAGCGCCTGCCCTCCGGGAATCTTGAGCCCGTCCTCGCGCTCTTCGACCTGCGCGCCCATGAGCCGCAGGTTCGCGGCCACGGCGGCAATGCGGTCCGATTCTTTCACCCGCAGTTCGCGGGCGTCGCAGACTTCAATCCCCTGCTCAGTGTAGGGACCGATCGCGGCCAGCACGGGAATCTCGTCGATCAGCGCGGCGGAATCGGCGCCGGCAATGGTCGATCCCTTCAGCCCGGCGCCTTCAACCTGCAACGATCCGACCAGCTCGCCGTGAATCTCATCGAGTTGCGTCACCGAGATGCGCAGTCCGATTTGCGTCAATACGTCGAGCAGGCGGGCGCGTGTGGGATTCACGAGTAGGCTGGAGACGGTCAGTTGCGAGCCCGGAAACAAGGCGGACGCGCACAGAAAAAATGCCGCGCTCGACAGGTCGCCCGGTATGCGGGCTTCGATGCCCCGCAGGCGCTGCCCGCCGCGAATGCTGATTTGATTGCCTTGACCGCTATTCCTGCGATCGAGCTTGGCGCCAAAGGCACGCAGCGCCACTTCGCCGTGATCGCGGGTGCGCAGCGGTTCTGTGATGCGGGTCTCGCCGTCGGCGAACAGTCCGGCAAATAGCAGACAGGATTTCACCTGTGCACTGGCCACGGGCATGTCGTAGTCGATGGCCTTCAGTGCAGCGCCGGTAATGCGCAGAGGGGGCTTTCCGGCTTGCGATGCGATTTGCGCGCCCATGGCCGAAAGCGGCGTGATGATCCGCTCCATGGGACGGCGCGAGAGCGACTCATCGCCGACCATTTCACTGGTGAATTTCTGTCCCGCGACAATGCCGCTCAGCATGCGCATGGTCGACCCCGAGTTGCCGCAATCGAGAGCGGCGGCAGGAGCGGCGAGCGCCAGACCGCTTCCCTGCACTTGGATCGTACCGTCTTTGCTATTGCGCTCCCACGCCACACCCAGAGAGCGCATGCACCCGAGCGTGCTGGCGCAATCGGCGCCGGTCGAGTAATTCTCGATGCGCGACGGCCCTTCGGCAATGCCCGCCAGCATGGCGTAGCGGTGGGAAATCGACTTGTCTCCGGGCAGACTGACACTGCCTCGCACGTTCCGCGCCGGACGAACCATCACCTGGGACCCGTTTTTCATGCTGAGATCAATATTAGCGGGTTGACGGTTCAATTTGTGGGTGTCCCTGCATCCTGCGTGTGGAGTTTCTGAGCACTACGTGAGCTGAAAGAATAAAATCTCCCCCGCAGGGCGCGCAGTATCACGAAGCAGATTCCACGTGGCCTCCCCAGATAAAACGCCACCTCGGACAGTTGCGCCGGAAGTGACTCCCGACTCCCTACCCGAGGTGGCTGACTGAAGGGTGATAAATCATCGTGCCAGGCAATCGCTATTTGGCCGTCGCTGAAAACACCTCCATCTCAAACAGCAACGACGCCGATTGCAAGCCGAGTCTGACGGTAGTTACGGGGTCCACCGGCACCCCGTGGAATTCGGCCGCGTCCAACGCGGTTTTGATTTGAGTCGCCAGCGCATCGCGCTGAGTGGTCAGTTTAGTCAACTTGTTCTCATACGAAGTGTATTTCGAGTCGTTGGTAGTGCTGCCCGAGGCCAGCGCCACTGTCGAAACATGCAGCGCGCCCTGGCCGAAAGCTCCGATCGGGGCGGTGATCTGCTTGTAAAGGGAGGCCAGCAGTTCGAACTCGAAGCGGCTCGACTGCAGGGCCGGAGGCAGGGCCCCGGGGGCAAGGTCCTCGGCAAGCACCCGGCCGTCGCTGATGTAATCGTCCGTCAGACCCGTCAAGAGCAGTATGGTCGGACGAATGTCGGTGTGGTCAGACCAGGTTCGGTTGTCCACACCATTATTTTGGACGCCAGGGCCAACCATTCCGACCCAGGTGGTGTTGATCTCCGGCGCCACGCCGCCGTGGTTCCACGCATAGCCCGGAGACTGCTGGATGATCGGACCCTGTCCCTGGAAGTAGTAGTCAGGGTCGCCGAACATCACGAACGTTGGCGTTCTGGCGGGATCGCCGGTAATCATGTGGAGCGCCTTCAGGCCCACACTGTCAACCTGGTAAAGCGTGAGTTGATCGGTATTGCCGGTAATCGGGCTGACCTCGGTAAGCTGAGCTGTTGCGCGTTCCAACTGGCGCACAAAGCTCGGTGACAGCGACGTGTTATAGGGATCGATGTAAACCGCCGGCGCCATGTCGTAGTGGTAATCGAAGATGGCGCTGGCCGACAGACCGCTGGTGGCCGCGCTGGCGCTGGGAATCAAGGCTGGGAACTCAGCATTGTACAACTGGGCGAGGTCGACCTCGATCTCGCCGATACTGCTGCCGCCGTTGCTGTAGGTGTAGGTGCAGGGAATGGTGACGCCGTCGCAGTTGGACGGGGCGGCGGGACCTCCGACAAAGTGATCCTGCTCATCCGCACTGATGACGAACAGCGTGTTGGTCTGGTCGATGCCGTCCGCTGCCAGGCGGGCGAAGAACTGACCGAAGGCCTGGTCATAAGCCTGCAGTTGGGCGGTATACAGCGATTCGCCGGGGCCGAACGCCCGGTACGATGGCACGCAGGTGGGCGCTGCGACGTGGCAGTCGTGGGCATCGGAGATGTAGCTGAAGACAATGGGGATGCCGTTTTCCAGCATCGTCGCGTCGTAAGCCAGCGTTTGCGCGGGCGAGATGCCGCCGAAGCCGGGGAAGCCAGTGATTGGTTGTCCGTTCAGATCGTTGAGACCGCCGGGTGCGATGACCGGCACGACGTATTTGTGGCCATACAGAGCCTGGTAGCCGTTATACCCACCCGGCTCATCGGTAAGGACGTCCGGCAGTCCGTTATTCGCCGCCGAGCACGGAGGGCTGTTCTGGGCGCAGTGGATCGCGATGCCTTCAAAGTCCGCCTCTGCCTGGTAGTAATCGGTCTTCGCCTCGGTATATTGCGGAGAGGGGTTTCCGAAAACCTTGACGATATCCCCGGATACGTTCTCCAGTTCCATGTTGGCAATCGAGACTGCGCCCACGTTGCACCCGGCACGGGTGTATGGAACCCAGGGAGCCGGCGCGTTCAAGCCCTCGGGCGTGATCATGCTGAACGCCGTGTCCTCGCTCGGCGAGGTGTAAACCTGGTCGGTCCAGTAGGTGAAGGAGCTGGGGAAATTGTCCCAATAATAGTGGCCGGGCGGGTTGTCGGCGACGAAGCTGTTGGCTACGGCTTGGCCATGGCGATCCGGGTAGACGCCGGTCAACGAAGTCAGGATGTCGTCCGCCGTGTGCGCGATGAGCGGGGTGTGGTGGTTGGCGAAGAGAGTTCCATTGCCGGTGAGGAAGTTGTAGAGATGGGGCATCTGCTCCAGATCGGACGGAACGTTCGGGTTGTCGCGTTCCAAGTGCAAGTTGTCGAACTGGATATAGACGATATGGCTGATGTTGCCGCCGGGAGAGTTCAACGGGCAGCCGGTCGCCTGCGCGGCGGCGAAGCCGCTCAGTACGACCGAAATGAACAATGCTAGGACGATGCGGCTTAGTCCAACCGCAGGGCGAACTCCAAGGGAATGCCCTGCGGGGACCGCGGTAGCAGGAAAGCTCTGAAATTTCACGGATCACCTCTCACATGGGTAGTGGGGTTGAAAACGCGGGCAAAGGCCGAACGGAGGATGACACATCGATGTTAAACGGAGGATTACATCGATGTTAACCGGGTATGAATTGTGCGGGAAAGAGGCGGGTCAGGGGAGAAGTTTTCCACAGCTGGAAAACACCAGCTACGGCCCGGGCGAGGAAATCGGCTTGGCAGGAATTGGATTCGAGCGGCTATTCTCTTTCTCTCTCCTCGTCCTTGTCCTTCTCCTTCACCGAAAGGAGTTCCATCTCGAAGATCAGCGTGGCGTTCGGTGGAACCTTGATCTGGGGGGCGCCCAGTGGCCCATACGCCAGATGAGCAGGAACGAAGAGTTGCCACTTCGATCCGGTCGGCATCATTTGAAGCGCCTCCTCCCAGCCTTTGATCACGCCCCTGACAGGGAAAGTGGACGGCCCGTTGTGCTTGGCGGAGCTGTCGAACTCGGTGCCGTCGAGCAGCATCCCGCGATAATTGCAAACAACCTTTTCATCGATTTCAGGCTTCTCTCCCGTTCCCGGCTTGAGAATCTTGTATTGCAGGCCGCTGGGCAAGGTGACCACGCCTGCCTTCGTTTTGTTCTCGGCGAGAAATCTCTCGCCTTCCTGCAGCGCCGCCCCGGCTTTCTCTTCCCGCAACTCCGCTTGCTTCTTGCGGTAATCTTCCTGCGCACGGACGATGACGGCGTGCATTTCGTCTTCGGTCATCATCGTTTTGGCGCCGTTGAACGACTCCGCCAGTCCCTTGGCGACGATGGCGGGATCCACATCGAGACCTTGCTTCCGCAAGCCGGCGCCCATCTGCATGCCCAGGGCGTAACTGAACTTCTCTTTTTCGGTCTTGAGCTCCGCGGCGTCCTGAGCGACTACAGACACAGTCAGGAATGCGACTGAGAGGGCGAGTATGCAATTTTGACGCGACATAAATGTGTTCTTCATTCCTGCGGTGAATCTAGGCTGCGCGCGTTTCGCTGGCAGCGGCGTCAGGCCATCGCCTTGGCTTCCGCGGTGGCCTCTTTCAGAATGTTGGCCGGAACTTCTTTCAGGGCTACGCTGAACTCGAACATGGGAGTCTCGGTGCCGCGGCCCCAGCGCGCGACTTCCCAGTGGGCACGCACGAATTTCACGTCGGCGTGCGCGGTCAGGTCAAGCAGCAGCGGATTCTCTCCACAATAAAACTTCTGGGGAAATGCGGTGATGGACTTTGCTCCCCAGGTTGAGCCGTCCGCCGAACCGAAGATACTGAGGTCGAGCGACTCCTGCTCGATGATCTTGGTGATAGCCAGCGTGACGAGAAAAACGCGGCTGGCCGCGCCGCTGACGTTGACGGCGGGACCGTCGCCCTTGGCGCTTACGGTTTGGGCAGTTACTAGAGAGGTATCAGTCATGGTATGGCGATCGGTCATGGCGATCATGTCGTCGCGAGAGGATTCTAACAAATCTACTCCGATGGATGCGGGCCGGTGAAATCCGAGCAGCAGGGCTTCTGCACGGGCTTGAATTCCATCAGTTCCACGCGCGTAAGATCCAGATCGAACACGTCAAGCTGCCACTTGCCGTCTTTGCCGATCTCGGCCTGCTCGTCGCCGTGCGGCTTCCAGCCGTGCGACTCCATGATGGCTTGCGCCTTTTTCATGTCGGCGACGCCCAGCGAAATGTGGTTCATCACTCCGGTGAGTTGCAGGTCCATGTGCTCGGGCTGATTCAGCATGTACTCCAGCCAGTCGGTGCCGTCGGGAACTTGCAGGGCGACCCAGTCGGTCTCGTTGTCTTTCATTCCGCCGTGCCAGTAGGGGCGGAAGCCGAGGATGTCGCGGTAGAAGTGGTCTTCGGCGTCGCGGTGGTAGACCACGAATCCGGTGTGAATCATGTGGCGGGAAACTGCGGACGCGGCCGGGGGAGTGGCCGCACCTTTATCCCGCTCCACGAACTCGATGCGATGTCCCTCGGGATCGTTCGCGACGAAGAACAGACTGTGGTCGGAGCGTCCTTGAATCTGCGGGACTTTGATTCCCTGCGCAATCAAGTATTTTCGCAGCGCGATGATGTTGTCGGTCGAGAAGGCGACGTGATCCATGCGGTCGGTAGCTTTGGGATCGGGCGCGGCGCTGTAGCCGACCCATTGTTCTCCCACCATGTAGCGCACGAGTCCGCCGGATTCGACCGGAGTTGCGGCCGGCAGGCCGAGCACATCGGCATAGAGCCTTCTCACGCCGTCGGGCGCGGTGGTGTAGAACGACACATGGTCGATGCCGAGGATGCGCGGGCGAGGGGCGGCGGTTTGAGCGTGAGCGCAAATTTGGAGCGTGGCGAGGGCGAGGATGATGGCGAGTCTTTTCATAGCGTCATGATTCTAGATCAAGCGGGCCCTCAGGGGCTAAAGCCCGGTTGATTCTTCACGCTCTCCCGCGGCGCTAAAGCGCCGCTCTTCCACGGTTGTGCAGGCAACGGCTGTGCGGGCATTCGTTGTGCGGGCGTTCGCGCGGGTAATCCGGTTTTCGGCGCGGGACAGGAAAGCAGCTTCCTCGCTTCGCTCGGAATGACAAGGAATGAGAGTTGGGGAGAGCTTGCCTAGCGAAGGCCGTCCAGAAACTGGCGAAGGAGTTTGGCGGCGTCTTCAGATTGCTCCCACGGCGCGTAATGTCCGGCTTTTGGAACGATGCGCAATTGGCCGGCGGAAATGTGCTGGCGCATCAACTCCGCTTCGTTCACTCCGGTGAGGATGTCTTCGTCTCCGGTGACCAGCAGCGTGGGAACATTGATGGTCTTCAAGGTTTCGACGGAGTCGGGGCGGGCGGCCATGCCGCGCTGCACCTGGGCGACGTCTTCCGGCGACATTTTGCGCATCATGCGCAACGCGCCGTCGACCAGGTCGGGACGCATCTCGCGCGTGGTCTTGCCGAACAGCTTCGGAATCATCGATTCAAAAAACGGTTCGGTGCCGCGATCGAGGACGTCATTGGCAGCCTGTAGGCGTCCAGCGCGGGCTTCCGGGCCGTCGGCGGGGGCTTTGGTATTGCACAATCCGAGCGCGGCCACGCGGCCGCGATGCTTTCTCCAGAACTCGAACAGCACGTAGCCGCCGATGGAGACTCCAACGAGCGGAGCGCGGCCTACGTTGACATCGTCCATGACGGCCGCGATGTCGGCGGCGTGTTTCTCCATGGTGGCTGGGCCTTCGCCGACGCCGGACTCTCCGTGTCCGCGCAGGTCGGGCAGGATCACGCGATAGCGCGCGGCCAGAGCCTCGGCTACGGGCAGCCAGAATTCATGGTGGGCGGGAAAAGGATGCAGCAGGACTACGGGCGGTCCGGCGCCGAACGTCCAGTAGACAATTTCGGCGTCGCCGCTTTTGATGCGCTGGGAGGGAACGAACTCCATGCCGGAATTAGATCACAGTCCCAGCACGGCTCGCGTAGACCCGGACGCATTCGTCCGGGTGTGGGGCAGGACTTGGCTGGGAGGACAAAGCGGGTCGCCGGGGCGCGGCGGGCGGACGAATGCGTCCGCCGCTACGTGGGCGGATGAGGATCATGGGGTTGTCACCGGCTGTGCATTCACGTGCGCTGGAAGCAGGTACGGCTCTTCCGGCATGACGATCCACGCGATGAAGTACGGAATGAAGCCGAAGCCGGTCATGAGCGCCGTGATCAGCCAGACCAGCCGCACCAGGGTGACGTCGATGTCGAAGTACTCCGAGAAGCCAAGGCAGACGCCGGCAATCTTGCGTCCCAGGCGCGGGCGCACGAGCCTGGTCCGGGCCAGCGAAGCGCCGACGCGGATGCCACAGTAGGCGCAAACCTGCGCATCGTCCTGAATCACTTTGCCACAGTAGTTGCAGTACATATTTGTCCTCCCCGCGCCCCTGCTTGACAGTACGTGATTGTAAACCGAAAGTTCCGTTTACTCCCGGTAGGCTTCTTTGATGTAGCGGCGGGCCTGGTCGGCGGGGCCGGTACTGGCGTTGCCGGCCAGCACGGTTTCATACTTCTTCATGGCCAAGTCGCGCTTTTGCAGCAGGTCGTACATTTCTCCGGCGGCCAGGTTGGCTTTTTGCAGGATGTCGGGGTCGGGGTTGGGAGCTTCGTTGACCGAGTCGTAGGCGGCGGCCGCGCCGGCCAGATCTTTCTTGGCGCGCAGCAATTCTCCCAGGCCCCAGGCGGCGAGTTCGTAATGCAGTTTGCCGTATTTGCCTTCGCGGCCGGTCTGCCAGACTTTGCGGTACACGGCCTCGGCTTCGTCGAGACGTCCCGCAGCCCGATCGAGGTTGGCGACTTCGGTGGGAAACAGGTGATTTGTGGGGTATTTCGCCGACAGTTCGTTCATGTAGCCGAGCGCCTCGTCATACTGGTGCTCGCGGCGGAGAAACAGGCTGAGGATGATCTTGGCGTCAACCGAGTTTTCGCCGTCGCTCTTGGCGACCTCGCGAAGGTAGGCGAGACCTTTATCCGCCGAACCGCTCAACCCGGCCAGGGCCGCAGCCACCTTGACGCTCCAGGGCAGGCGCCCGATCACGTAGTTGTGGGTGCCGACAACCATTTTCGCGTCGATATATTTGGGGTCGAGTTCGAGTACATGTTCGTGGTCATGGCGCGCGCCCACGGCATTGCGCAGGGCTGAAAACCACGCCCGCTCGACCAGGCCCGTATACACCGCGAACTGGGCGCGGGTGACGCCGCGGCAGTACAGAGCGTTCACGTCCTGCGGATTCGCCTTGAGTTCCTGCTCTTCGAGATCCTGGGCCCGGCGGGCCAGTGCCTTGATCCGGTCTTTCACCTTCGTGTCGGTGGGGCGAGGGGCGCGGCCGATGAAGCTGTCATTGGCATAGTCGCCGGTGTTCATGGATCCAGTTTCGTAGAGGTCGCGCATGAGCACCACGGTGAGCAGATGGTTGACCGCGAAGGGATCGTTGGGATGCTTTTCGAGGTTCTTCTCCAGTTCCTGGGCCGCGCGCTCGTATTGCATGTTATAGAGATCATCGAAACCAGCGTCGGTCAGGGGGTCGTGCGGGGTGCCGTGGGGAACATCCGCGGCGGGTTGCTCCTGGCTTTGGGCAGGCAGGCGCGACGCGGACAGGAGGCACAACAAAATGAGGAGCGCCGTGGCGCTGGCCTTAAGCTTGGTCCAAAGATTTTTCGTATGTGCGGTCACGGATTCGATTTGCTCTCTAGTCTAAACCAAGTCGATCTGGCTCGCCGGACAGTCCGAGAACGGCGGCACCGATTTACCTGAACCCAGCCCTCGGAACCAAGAACGTCATCTACGTGCCACCGACGCTAACTGTCCTGGACGGCGGGCGAACCTATAATTCGCACAGCTACAGACTGCTGCCGGTTGCGGCAGGCTCCTATAACAAGCTGCGCCTGGTCCGCCGAATGGAGCTCGGAGGACCAGGTGGCGCTCTCTGTAGGATGCAGGTGCGGACTGCTTGGATCCGGGCCTCTGCTAACTAAGCCTTCGCGCAACTGCGCAGATGTCTTTGTTGGCGCTGGCCAGTTCAAGGGCTTTCGTAACTGGTGCATCTTTACTCGCTCACGCGAGTAATTATTGCTTGCGGGGTCAGTTGCGACCCGGTGGGAAGAAATGGCAAGTATTTGTCGCTGCACTACTTAGAGTCAGGATTTGTCTTTGGCGGTTGGAGTGCCATGAGAGTTTTAAGGTAAAGTTTTAAGGTTTTCGCCGTAGGACATAACCCAATGTCGGAAGTTGTGCAAAATACGCATCAGGAATTCTGGCGTCCACCCTCCCCGGTGGCGGTCGACGAGATTCTCGTACGCGAAGCCGCGCCCGCCATGGCTGAGACTTGCCCGCGCTGCAGTTCCGAGTTTCTGCCGGGTTCGCGCTTTTGCCATACCTGCGGCGGGCGCCGTCGCGAAGCCATCAGTTCCACTGCCAGGACCGACGCAGCCGTAATTGCCCGACTCTGGGAACAGGGCGTCGCGCGGGTGTCTTCGCTGGCCGCGGTGTTAACAACAAGGAAGACGTGGAGCGACCTCTGGAGCAAGATTCAGTTCCCCGCCTGGCTTCGCTACCTGCACTTCCACGAGATCCAGAGCTGGATCGGCCTGTCGACGGCAGCGCTCGTCGCCTTCATGATCGGCTTGGGATGCGTGGCGGGCGCGCTGCTGGTGGGACTGCTTACGGCCAAAACTTTTGTGGATTGGCAGGCTATTCAATTCTACCGGGCGGAATGGCTGCTGGCGGCGACGGCCGCGTTCGTGGCGGGAATTCTGCTGAAGAAACCTTCCGGGCGCGACGGCGAGTAAGAACCGGGAGACAAAAATAGTGTCAAGGCTCCAACATCAGAGCTTTCCCGTGCGGCGCTACCCTTCCAAGTTGTCGATGCGGTCGTCATGGCTGTCAAGGCGATGCTCGTGAGCCTCTGCGACCTGCAATAGACGCGCGGTGCCTTGCGCGACATCGTGGATGAAACCGCGCATATCCTGAATGTCACGCGTGAGCGATTCGACGCTTTGGGTCAGAGCTTCGTGCCGCTCCGTAAGTTTTTCCAATCGCTCGTCGATGTTCATTTTCCGGTAGCTCATTATACACCTGTCTGATGCTCGGACGTTGCGATGTGGGCGCGTATAGCACTCCTCCTCAGCAGATTTTCACACGCTTGTGGGGGGGCACTTCCGCCTACGATTCGCTGCTTCCCGACCCTGCCGCACGACGCTGCTGACCCATTCTGTAAAGATGGTGGACGGGACCCGTTCCCCGGCCCAGGGGATGTCCGTTGGCGATGGCGGCGGTGACGTAGGTCTTGGCGAGCAGGGCAGCTTCGGCCAATCCGCGATCGAGGGCCAGGTGGCAGGCCATGGCCGTGGCGAAGGCGCATCCCGTGCCGTGGGTCGAGTTGGAGCGCTGGCGCTCGGCTTTGAAGATTTCCTGTTCCGGTGGAGGAGGCGTCGGTTCCCCGGACGAGGCGTCCGGGGCTCCAGTCCTTGTCCTGATGATGAAACTCAGCAGGTCGATGGCTTTGTCGAGGTGCCCCCCGGTAATGACGACGGCGGAGGCGCCCATCGCGTGCAATTTGGCGGCGGCGGCTTTCATTTCGTCCAAGTCGGTGACCTTGAGCCCGGTGATGACCGCAGCTTCGTCCACGTTAGGAGTGACCACATCGGCGAGGGGGAGCAGGCGGTCAATCATCAGTCTGATCCCAGCAGCATCCAGGAGGTCTGCGCCGGAAGAGGACTTGAGGATGGGATCGAGCACGATATTGGGCAGGCCTGCCTTTCCGGCCGAGCGGTCGCCGGGGCGGGTCCCCGGGTTGCGGGTAAGGAAGTCGGCTACGGCCTTGACCACCTTGGACGATCCCAGCATGCCGATGTGAACGGCGGCAATATCGAGGTCGGCCGCCAGTTCTTCGAGGGTGTCCGAAATCAGGGCCGGGTCGACGGCCTCGACCCGCTTTACCCCAGCAGTAGACTGCACGGTCATGGCAGTGATGCAAGCCACGCCATAGCAGCCGTGCGCGGCAATGGTCTTAATGTCGGCGGTGACACCAGCTCCGGAGGAGGGATCGAACCCCGCGATGGTGAGGACGATGGGTGGTTTTTCGGACATGGCCTTCCGTTCCAACGAATCCGATAGTACTGCGGTTCAGGACTCAGCATCTCACATCGGCAGGGCTTGGAAGTTACTTTCGGGACTTACCTCCAGAAAAAAAAGTTCGGGGCAGACTTCCGAGTCAACGCTGTAAGCACATGATTCCATGCATGTTACGCTTATACATACCGTAAGTCATTGATTCCAATTGGGTTGTAAATTCTACCTTACCTTCCCTTCTGTGCTATTTACTCAATAGTAAATGCGTAACCTTACTGAAACAAAGGGCCTTACGCGGATGTCCCTAAATTACCAATAGGTTACGTAAGACATCGATAACTAGGAGGTCATCGGCCGACCGGCCAAATCGCCTTGACAGGGATTTGGCAGGTCGATAGCATTTACAAACTGCAGCGAAATACCAGCCTTAAGGCCAAGGGCACTTTTGAGTATGCGAGGAGAACTGAATGCGAAGAGGTATAGCTCGAGGACTGACGATTGCTTGCTGGGTCGTCGGCCTGGGAGCGGCTCAGGGACCGAACATCTCGGAGGCGACAGCGGCTCCAGTTAGTTCAGTTCAAGTAAAACCCGAAGTCCGCCAACAGGTCGTCAAGACCAAACCGTATCAAGTTGGGACAGCGTCCTGGTACGGCCAGATTTTCCACGGAAAACCCACGGCCAGCGGCGAGCCGTACGATATGTACGACTTGACGGCCGCTCACCTGACGCTTCCCATGGGAAGCTATGTGCGGGTCACGAACCTGCGCAATGGCCGGGCCGTCGTGGTCCGGGTCAATGACCGGGGTCCGATCGTCCCGGGCCGGATTATCGACTTGTCGTACGGAGCTGCCCAGGCGCTGCAATTCAAGGCGCGTGGTCTGCAGCGCGTGCGGCTGGATCTGGTCGATCCAAATCAGGTCAACCTCAGCCAGGCTAAACTCAGCCCAGCCAAGCCCGTTTACCAGACGGTCGCAGTAAACCATCCTCCGGTAGCCAAACTCCCGTAAAAACCTTACACTGACGGGGATGCCCGCGGCTTTACCCAACCGCATCCTGAGCGATAGTTCTGACTATCGTCAGGGCAACGATGATCCGCGCCAGCGGCTCATCGTTGCCCTGGACGTATCCACGGCCGTCGCCGCCCAGAAGATTGTGGCGGCGGTGGGAGACTCCGCGCTGACCTATAAGGTTGGCATGCAGCTTTTTACGGCCGAAGGGCCGCAGGTGGTGCGCGATCTGGTGGCTTCAGGACGCCGGGTGTTTCTCGACCTGAAGTACCACGACATCCCGAACACTGTGGGAGCGGCGGTGACCGAGGCCGCGAAACTGGGGGTGAGCATGCTGACGGTGCACGCCTCAGGCAGCGGCAAGATGCTGCGCGCGGCGGTGGACGCGGCCAAGGCGCGCCCGGGACTGATGGTGCTCGCCGTCACCGTGCTCACCAGCATGGACGGAAACGACCTGGAGAAAATTGGTGTTCGCGGGACCGTCGAGGACAGCGTGGTGCGCCTGGCCACGATCGCGCTGGCGAATGGCTGCCAGGGCGTGGTCGCATCGGCGCGGGAAGCGTCTAGGCTGCGGGCAGAACTGGGGAATGCGTTCGCGATCGTGACTCCGGGCGTGCGGCCGGCGGGCAGCGCGGTCGGCGATCAGGTGCGCGTCGTCACTCCTGCGGAGGCCATCGCTTCGGGAGCCAGCTACGTTGTGGTCGGGCGTCCGATCACGGAGGCGGCCGATCCGGCGGCGGAAGCGCGGGCGATTCTGGGGCAGATCTCGCGATAGTTGTTTCCTTTTCCTTCACGGTTCGTTCGTTATTTTTCTGCTCGCTATTTCTCAGGACCATGGTCTTATGGATGTTGACCCGTCTCCCGTGCGCGATCACCATGGAGGTATCGAGACTTGCTTCCGATTGATCAAGGAGAGTACCCATGCGCGCTCGAACGCTTTGCGTGATTTGTTTTCTTCTCGGCTGCATCGCCGCCGATGGGCAGACGGTAACTACCGGCCTTGACGCTCCCCAGCTCTTTGAAAAAGGAATGAACGCTTTGATGGGCAGCAGCGTCACACGCAGCGATTTGAACGCGATCGAATACTTCCACCGTTCTGCGGAACTGGGCTTCGCTCCGGCGCAGGTGGTGCTGGGATATCTGTTTGAAACCGGACGCGCCACTCCGCGCAACGCGCGCGAAGCTCTTGAGTGGTACAAGAAAGCGGCGCAACAGGACGATCCTTTAGCGCAATGGCTGGCCGGCCGGATCATCTATGCCGGGTCGATCCCTGGTCGGGATCTCAATGACGCGGGCGCTTTTTTGCAGAGCGCCGCTGATCATGGAGACGCTTTTGGCGAATATCTGCTGGGCAAGATCAAGCTCGAGCGCCAGGATTATCCCAATGCCGCCGCATGGTTGAGCAAGGCTGCACAACAAGGTCTGCCGCAGGCGCAAGAGCAACTGGCAAAGTTGCTGCGGGACGGGCAGGGGGTTGCTCAGGACAAGTTCGAGGCCTATGTCTGGATGTTGGTAAGCAATGATGCCGGGAATCGCAGCATCGCCAGCGACCTGCAGGCGCTTGAGGCGGAGTTGGGAACCAATCAAGTGGAGCAAGCGAAGACTAAAGCTCGCGAGATGGAACGCAGCGTTACGCGTAGCGTCAGCGCCCACGGATGCACGGGCTGGCCGGGTGAGTTCGACGCGATTCCAGCGCCGCCTTCGCCCGATCTACAGAGATTCTGTCGGTAGTATAACGGGTGGTATCCGTGGTAGTATTGCGGTAGTATGAAAGAGAAGACATCGATCACACTGTCGAAAGAGGTGTTGACCGGCATCGATCGGGTGGCTGGTTCCGGGCAATCGCGCTCAGCGTTCATCGAAACGATCCTGCAGCAGTACCTGCAGCAGAGGAAGCGCGCTCAGCGGGACGCCCGCGATATCGAACTGATCAATCGGCACGCGGCTGAACTAAACCGCGATGCGGAAGACGGCCTGGAAGATCAGGCGCCAGAGGAATGGTAAGCGGGAGTCTCCACGGCCATGAAGCGAGGAGATATCTATCGTACCCACAAGCCCGACGGCGATCCGAAACGACAACGGATCTGCGTAATCGTGAGCCGGCAAGCCCTCATTGATTCCACTTTTTCCACTGTTGTCTGCGCCCCTGTCTTCAGTAGTGGCGAAGGAATCTCGACGCAGGTCGCGGTTGGCGTGGACGAAGGAATGAAGCACGAGAGCTGGATCATTTGCGACAACCTTAGAAGCCTCCCCAAAGCGTATCTAACGCAGTTCCTAGGCTCACTTCCCCCATCCAAGCTGGCTGAGTTAGATGAGGCGCTGAAGGTAGCTCTCGCGCTGGAGTAGAGAACCTCAGGCGGCCTCGACTCATTTTCCGACGATCACCAACGCCAGGGCTGCGCGTGATTTGATCCAAGCCTGAACTGGACTTAGGCTTTCCTACAGCTTCTCAAAAAACTCACACGCCGAGCAGGAGATGTAGACTCCGCCGGGGACGCCGCGTTCGCGGTCTTTCACGCGCTTCACGATGCGGGTGGCTTTGCCGCACTTGGGGCAATCGGTGCTCTTGGTGGTGTCCATGACCTTCTTGCGGTCGGCTGTTTTAGCGATCTTGGCGCCTACTGCCATGTTGGATGTCTCCTGATCTCTTCGATATTTGCATCAAAAATCTGCGCAGCGCGATCCGCCTGCTGATTAGCACGGATGCTTGTGGATGGGGTGCTTTTCGAATCTTGGTCCGGAACTCTATCCGGAACTTCGGGGATCCGCTCGGGAAGACTCGAGCTGCGTCTTACATTCTCTTCCGTCGATATCGATTTTACAGCACGGCGGCACCGACTGTCTTGCGGGCAGCTTTGGCAGGCAATCCGTCCTCTGATCGTAAGGCGACAGATGGTATGGCGGCCTATTGCGCCACTGGTTGTGAGTATGCTTTCATAAGCGCTCGCACAGAACCCCAACAAGTCTGACACCGAAACGAGTTTCACTGCGGAGGCCTCGTGGGCTGGATCTTTATCTTTTTTTTCATTTCAGGATTGTGCAGCGTTCTTTATGAAGTCATCTGGCTCAGATTGTGCATGGCTCAGTTCGGAGTGACGAGCGCAATGGTCTCCATTGTGTTGTCGATCTTTATGGCGGGACTGGGCTTGGGATCGTGGGGAAGCGGCTACGCCATACGAAAATATGAGGGGCGCGCCAGAATTTCAGCGTTGCGCGTCTATGCTCTTGCCGAACTGATGATTGGCATTTCGGCGCTTATCGTCCCCTATCAACTGCTGTGGGGACGAAGCCTGCTGGACCGGCTTGCGGTTTCTTCCTCCCCGGCGTACTACCTGGTCGCCGGGGCCTGGGTCGCGATCACATTGATTCCGTGGTGCGCGTGCATGGGAGCCACCATTCCCATTGGGATGTGGGCCATCCGAAGAAGCTTTAGCCAGGGGACGCGGCGATCGTTCAGCTTCTTGTATCTGGCGAATGTCCTGGGCGCAGTGGCCGGCGCAACCGTGCCTCCTCTTCTGGTCGAAGTCTACGGTTTTCGCGGCACTTTGAAGGTGGGCGCGATCCTGAACGGCCTGTTGTTTGCCTCTGCCATGATTTTGTCGGTTCGGCTAGTGAAGGTGGAAGCAGACTCCGGCGCTTCTTCCAGTTCCGGCTCATCCACGGAGAGGAAAATGCAGGGACAGCCCCGGGATGATAAGAGAGTGCTCGTGCTGCTGTTTACTACCGGGCTGACGAGCATGGGAGCCGAGGTGGTGTGGATTCGACTGTTCACACCTTATTTGGGTACCGTGGTCTATGCGTTTGCCATGATTTTGGGCGTTTACCTGGCATCCACGTTCGTGGGATCGCAGATCTACCGATATTGGAGCCGGAGCAGAGTGAAAGAAGGACGGCTGGTTTGGGGCGTTCTGGGACTCGCGACCTTGTTGCCGCTGGCTTCGGCCAGCCCGCAGTTCGCCTTGCCGGCGTATCAACTGTTGGAGTTGCTGCGCGTGGTGCTGGGCATCGCACTGTTTTCGGGCCTTCTGGGATTTGTGACTCCCATGCTGGTGGACCGCTGGTCCGGTGGTGACCCGGACCATGCGGGAAGGGCGTATGCCGTGAACGTGGCCGGCTGCATCGTCGGCCCGATTGTCGCAGGATTTCTCCTGTTACCCGTGATGAGCGAACGCTGGGCCTTGCTGGTCTTCGCAGCGCCCTGGCTGGTAATTGGGGTGAATGCAAAATGGTCGGTGGGTTCGGACGAACCAGAGTTGCGGGCTTGGCCACGCTACTTGTCTTACGGCTGCACGGCGGCGGCCCTGTTTCTGGCCTTCACCGTAAAGGGCTATTACGAAGAGACCTTTGGCAACCGCGAAGTGCTGCGCGACAATACCGCGACCGTGGTGGCCAGCGGAGAGGGGATGCAGAGGCGTTTGGTGGTCAATGGAATCGGAATCACATATCTGACTCCCATGACCAAGCTGATGGCACACTTGCCGTTGGCGTTCCTCGACCACAAGCCCTCCAGCGCTCTGGTGGTGTGTTTCGGCATGGGCACAACCTACCGCTCACTGATGTCATGGAATATTTCCACGACGGCGGTGGAACTGGTGCCGAGCGTTCCCCGGTTGTTCTGGTATTTCCATTCGGACGCGAACCAGCTTGTGCAATCGCCATTGTCACACATTGTGATCGACGACGGACGCCGTTATCTGGAACGCACAGAGGCACAATATGACATCATCACGCTCGATCCTCCGCCGCCGGTCGAGGCGGCGGGGTCGAGCCTGCTGTACTCGAGAGAATTTTATTCGGCGGTGAGGCGCCGGCTGAAGCCTGGCGGTATCCTGCAACAATGGCTGCCGCGAGGCGACGCGGTCGTGCAAGCAGCGGTGGCTCGCGCCCTGCAGCAGTCTTTTCCCTACGTCCGGGTTTTCCACTCACTCGACAACCAAGGATTCCACTTCCTGGCGAGTGAACATCCCCTGGTGCAGCGCAGCGCGCAGGAGTTAGCGGATCGCATGCCGGAGCGCGCGGTGCAGGATTTGCTGGAGTGGGGACCGGCGGCGAGCGCGGCCGAGCAGTTTTCCATCATTCTCAGCCGCGAGTTGCCGCTGGAGCAGATGACTTCAGGGGCTCCGCGGGCGCCCGCCCTGCAGGATGACCGCCCGGAGAACGAATACTATTTCCTTCGCCGCTACCTTCATTTGAATATTTAAGTTCGGGAATTCCCCGCAAACGATGCGTTCCGACCTGCGTGCCTGCGATCACTGACATGGTCCACGCCAGATGGTAGGAAAAGACGAGCTAACGAGAGTCGCGCCCGGGGTGCAGAGCCACGAGCGAACTTCCTAGGCTCGCGGGAGGAAAAAAATGGCTGTTCCAAAGGTATCGCTGGAGACGATCAACGACTTTCTGGCTCAGAGACGAATTGCGATGGTGGGAATCTCGCGGGATCCCCGCGACTTCAGCGTCATGTTATTCAAGGAACTGATTAGCCGCGGATATGATGTGGTTCCGGTGAATCCCCGGATGCCCGAGGCGCAGGGACGGCGCTGTTTCGCCCGCGTACAGGACATCCAACCGGCGGTTGACGGGGTGCTGCTGATGACCTCGCCGGGAGTCACGGAGGCGGTCGTGGACGATTGTGCCGCGGCCGGAGTCAGGCGGATCTGGATGTACCGGGCAGGCGGATCCGGCGCGGTGAGCGACAAGGCGGTCGCATTCTGCCGGGAGCGCGGCATCGCAGTGGTGCCAGGAGAGTGCCCCTTCATGTTCCTGCCCCACACCGGATTACATCGTGTGCACGGGTTCATTCGCTGGATCAGCGGCAGCTACCCGCGGCACGCAGCGGCGTAGAGATCGTCGCCGCGGTCATTTTCGTTTGTGACTTTCTTACTCCCCAATGCGGCCTCTCAAGACGGTGATCGAGGCCTTCGGAAGTTGGAAGAACGCTTCCGCGCCGCCATTCACGGTTGATCTTGACGGTGGGCCGTCGGGATCCGCGTGGCCGGATGTTCCCTGCGGATGCCACTGATATTCGTTGGAGCCGAATGTGATGCGGTCGACTTGGCCTGAGAAGTGGCGATCTTTCTTGCCTCCGGCGAACGTGACTTTGACGGCGTGATCGTTGAATTGGTCACGGTTGACCAGCATCACCGACCACTGGCCGTCGGGGCGTTCGACGGCGTAGGCCGTGACCATCACATTTCCGGCGGCGTCGTTCACATCGCTCGCGGCTTTGAACTGCTTGTGGGGAGCGTCGATGGGCTGCACCCACTCTTTCGTGATGACCTGCGTGGCTAGATATTGCGGGGGGTGGCCCAGCACGTTGTAGTTCGCGTCGATCGACAAGAAATTCCCGAAGCCGCTGTTTCCCGGATTCGGCATGTAATGGAAGTAGTAAGTCGCGCCGGCTCCCTCGCTCATCATGGAGCCGACATAGTCAGCGAGCCACAATCCGCTTTTCACGGTCGATGGAGGTGCGCCGCCTCCGATGTTGCCTTCGGTCATGAAGAAAGGAATATTCGGCGGAAGGCCGTTGTCTTTCCATACCCGCACGATGTGACGGACGTATTCCGGCTCAGGATAGAGATCGGCCCAGGAGTATGAGGGCTTGTCCTGATACGGATAGTGCTCAAAGGAAAAGAACGTGAAGTCGCTGAGACGGCCGTGGGCTTTCAGGTAATCGACGAATCGGCCAAGCCAGGAAACTTTTCCGTTGGCATCGGGCCAGACTTCCACATCGCCGAATGTTCCTTCGAACGGCGGACCGCCCAGCTTCGCCTCCGGCACGAGCTTGTGAATCGCGGTGGCGAACTGTATGTACAGCGCGCCGTAATCTTCGGGAAGCATGTGCTGGCCGTCAGCCTCTTCGCCCATCTCGACGTATGAAATCGGATAGTGGCGTTTGTAAAGGTAGGCGATTTCGTTGGCCGCATCTTCAGGCGTGGCGTAGAGCATGGCGATCGGCACCATGGTCGGCAGGCCGCGGGTGATGCCGCAGTTGAAGAAGAAGTCGAAGCCAACCTGGTCGCCGCGGTCATAATCGAGATCAGAGGCCGCGTGCCAGGGATCGACCGAAGATGGCCAGGTCACGGTCTGATTGCGGCTTGGAAAATGCGTGAGGTAGTCGTTGAACGAGCCGTCGGTGGAGAGCGCGCCGGCGTAGAGTTCGTTGATGGCGTAGCCTACGCAATTGCGCTTGTCGGCCGAGCCGTGCGTGTCGCAGGTGTTGGAAGATTCGGTCATCCAGATGCGGATGTAGCGGACATTGATCATCCAGTCGACAAGTTTCAACGTGACCGTTCCGCCCTTGCCTTCGGTGATGTTTCCGAGTGGGAAAGTCTGCCACGTGCCTTTGGTGGTGCCGTCGTAGAAGGGCTCAAGTTCGCCGGTCCAGAATTGCACCGCGTAGTGCGTGGCGTAGGGATCGGCCCAGGCAATGCGGATGGCGTTCATGTCGATCTTGCTGCCGAGGTCGATCATCACCCACTGCGGGTGCAGCGAGTCGTCTTCGCCGGTGAAGGCTTTGGTCAGGTAAGGATTACTTTTCCAGTACGACTTGAGATCTCCGTCGGTGAGGCGCGACCAGCCGTTGCCGTCGCCGCGACTGAAGCCGCGATGCGGCAGCGGGTACGCCCAGGAACTATGAATTTCCCCCGCGGGCTCGGCGCTGCCTGCGAAGTAGCCTTCCTGCTTGTCGGAGTTGCTCCACTTGCCTGCGGGATTCCAGTGCCAGGCCTCGACCATCAGCTCGGTGTTCTGGCGGTAGGTCACGGTCTGCCATCCGGCGCCGAGGATTTCATGCAGCAGGGGATCTTTCAGCAAGTGGTCGGGCGTGCCGGTGCGCAGGCGGTCGATGGCCGCGCCCAGCGAGCGGACGGGACTGTAAGTATTGGCCACGTGCGCGGGGTCGGCATCCACCACGACTTTCTGGGCGCTCGCCGCATTCGCCGCGCATAATGAGGCAGTCAGCACAATTGCTTTGAGTAACGGACTCTTGAGACCTGGCTCCATGATGGCTCCTTGGGCTCGCGGAACGGCCGCCGATCCGCATCCTTCGCTGAACGGTGAGACGGTTCCGATTTTAGAGGAATAAAACCGCGACCAGCATACACCGAGTTCTTGCAAAATGAGTGGGTTCGTGCGGGTGGGACTTGGTGCCGGTAAGAGAAAGATTCGTATGCCGGTGCGGCGAGGCGGCTCATGACGCAAGTCAATGAGTGCGCGGCGATATTTCGCCAACGGAGACGATCGAGCGGAATGGCGGTTCCGCTACCCGCTCTTACAGCTTAAATAGGGATTGCAAAGAACTGTCATCAATACGGCTCTGCGGCGCCAGCCAATGAATGAACTCCCGGGCGCTGATGTAGGTTGGCCTTTGAACTTCTTTCCTCTCCAGGTCAGACTCAAGGTCCGCCTGTTTGCCGGTATTGGCAATCACTGTCCACGTTTTCGTCTTCATTGTCATTGCCTCTCTTGATGGCGGCAGAGGAGCTGCTGCCGCTGGGATCGCACGACATTTGTGCAGCTATCCATCGCCTGTCTCAACCGTGAATCCGCCTGGTCCGCAATGATCGTGACATCGCGAGCCGACGCACCCGAAGAATCTCTGGGATTTTCTATCGGCAAATCCAGCATAAGAATTAGGCGGAAACTTTCTTCCTGCAGGCGGGCAAGGCCAGATTTCTCTTACCACAATCCCGCCGCCCGACATCATCAGAAACAGAGTCTTGTTGAGCCAGTTTCCGTTAAGGTGGGAACAAGACGGAGGAGCGGCGCCGAGGTTGACGGTATGCGCTCAATAGGCATGCCACATCGGCATGTCGGACGAATACAGGGATACGGGGCGGCTATGTACAGCCTTGGCGTGGTCGTTCATTACGCCTGCCGCTTGAGTGCGGCAGTTTCCGTCCTTGCTGCTGAAGTCCCGCGTGGTGACGGAGTGTTTACAAAGCGGGCACTTGAACACGGAAAAACCGTTCATCGGTTTGATGGTGTAATGTCTCATATCTGCAATTGTAGTCGCTTTGCCGAGGGATGAGTCCGAACCAAAGTTTACCTCACGAGTAGTGACGGCGTTTGTTCTTCTCAAACTGGGCTACGCCAGGTGTGCACTGCCCGTTGACCCATATCCCTTGGCCCTGCTACCGTCATGTGTTTGCCCTCCGGCGCGTGCCCAGTCTTGTGTGCGGCAGACTTAATACCCCTACATCGAATCGCCGGACTTGGGGACTGTCTCATAGGAGGCCTTTCATGCCTGCCATCAAATTTCGCGGTGTCGATTTCATTCAATACGATGCCCTGCTGACCGACGACGAACGGCTGGTGCGCGACACCACGCGCCAGTTCATTGAAGACAATCTGATTCCCATCATCGAAGAATGCAATCGCGCCGGACGTTTTCCGCGCGAATTGGTCAAGCCCATGGCCGACCTCGGATTTTTCGGAGCGTCGCTGAAAGGCTATGGCTGCGCCGGCATGGGCAACGTCGAGTACGGCCTGATGACGCAGGAACTCGAACGCGGCGATTCCGGCGTGCGCAGCTTTGTGAGCGTGCAGTCGGGTCTGTGCATGTATCCGATTTACGAATTTGGCAGTGAAGAACAGAAGGAGACTTGGCTGCCGGCGATGCAGAAAGGCGAAAAGCTGGGCTGCTTCGGGTTGACCGAGCCGGACTTCGGATCGAACCCGGGCGGCATGCGTACGCGCGCGAAGAAAGTCGGCAACGAATATGTGATCAACGGCGAGAAGATGTGGATTACCTCGGGCACGATTGCCGACGTGGCGATCATCTGGGCGAAAGTCGAGGACGAGAAGGACCGCATCCGCGGATTTTTGGTCGAAACGGACCGGCCGGGATTCAAGGCCGACGACATTCACGGCAAGTGGTCGCTGCGCGCCTCGGTAACGTCGGGGCTATCGCTGCAGGACGTGCGCGTGCCGGAGTCGAACTTGCTGCCGAAGACGGGAGGGCTGAAGTCTCCGCTGATGTGCCTGAACCAGGCGCGCTATGGCATTGCCTGGGGGGCGGTGGGCGCGGCGATGTCGTGCTACGACTGCGCGCTGCAATATTCGCTACTGCGCAAGCAATGGCGCGACCAGCCGATCGCGTCGCACCAACTGGTGCAGGACAAGCTCACGTGGATGATCAGCGAGATCACCAAGGCGCAACTCCTTGTGCTGCAGGTGGGGCGCTTGAAAGATGCAGGCAAAGTTCAGCCGCAACACATTTCGATGGCGAAGCGCAACAATGTCTGGATGGCTCTCGAATGCGCCCGGCTGTCGCGCGACATTCTGGGAGCGAATGGCGTGGCCGACGATTATCCGGTGATGCGCCACATGATGAACCTGGAGTCGGTCAAGACCTACGAAGGCACGCACGACGTGCACTCGCTGATTATCGGGCAGAGCGTGACGGGGATTGACGCGTTCTAGGCCGGTCGTTTCACAAAGTAGAATGAAGCACTCAAGCTAGGGGCGGCTCTTCCCACGTATTCACGCTTACATCTAGGCTGTCGGCTTGTCGCGCGGCGGTTCGACCGCGAGGAATTCTTCGGCAAAGCGATGTGCATAAGTTTCGAGTAGCGCCGGAATTCGCAGCGGATCTGCCGAGCGCAGGACCAGGCCGGCGTGGTGATGCCGCTTGATCCGAAAGTGCACTTCCGGATCGTTGTAGGACGAAGTGTCGGGATCTGCCTGGCGCGCCAAAGAAAGAATCACCCCGGCATATTCCTCGCGGACCGGCGGCAGGCGGTAGCCGCCATCGCCGCCGGCGATTTCGATGCGGGCCCACTCGCGCCACAGATTGATTCCGGTCGCGGCCTCGACCATCTCGTTGATATAGGCTCCGCCAACGCGAGCCGCGCACTCGAGAAAATAAAAGTGGCCGTCGGAGTGGGCGTGAATGAACTCGGCATGCGCGACTCCGCGCACCAGGCCCAGCGCGGCAATCAGGTCGCGGTTGATCGCCCGTAAAGCGGAGTCGGCGGCGCTTCCGCGGGGCACGGTAAATGTGGTGAAGATTCCACCGCCCTGAGCCACATTCATGGGAGGCTTGCCGTACTTGCTGACGTTGGCAAAGACAACGTCGCTCTCAGAAACAACGGAGTCCACGTGATAGACGTCGCCGGGAAGAAACTTTTCTAGCAGGTATGAAGACTGCTTGTCGCCCAGTTGTTCGAGCAGGGGCCACAGTTCTTCGGCGGCGTGGATCTTCTTAATCCCGATGGCCGATGCCTCCTGGCGCGGTTTGAGCACCCACGGACCGGGCACGTGATCGAGGTAGTAGCGGATGTCTTCGTGGTTGACGACCGACACGAAATCCGGCACGCGCACGTCACGATCGAGAGCGCGCATGCGCATCGCCAGTTTGTCGCGAAAATAGCGCATGGTGCTGAGGCCCATACCTGGGATGCGCAAGTGTTCGCGCAGCGTGGCGGCGGTCTCCATGTCGTACTCGTCGAGCGCGACGATGCGGTCGAGTTTGCGGGTGCGGGCCAGATGGGTCACCGCGCCGACGATGTCGGCGAGGGTAATCTCAGCGGGAAGATAGAAAGTGTCGTCGAGGCTTTCGCGCGGCCAGTCGGCGTCGCGTAATTTTTCCCCGGTTAGAAGAATTACGCGGCAGCCCTGGCACTTGCACTCGCGCATGAATTCCTGCCCCTTCTCGTAGGTCGTGATGCACAGGAACGTCAGCGGGCGCGAGTCAGGCATAGGGTCGGTTCCGCATCGTCAATTCTTAAAGATAGGGATAGGAGAATATCACGGCGCGGGTAGGCGTGTACTGGGGAATGGCCGAACAAAATCGTTCCTGCGTATCGCATCTCTCCATTCATCTTTCAATTCACGCGGCGGTTGCGCTATAGTCTCAACCCGGCGCGTGATGCCGTCATCGCAACGCGCAGGAGAGAGAACCGATGGGACCGCAGACTCGTTCGGAAGGCAAGGCCCGAATTTTCGGGGAGAATATTGAGAGCGATCTGGCCTCGCGCTTCCTGCGAGTCGTGGAAGTGGCCGCGATCGATTCGGCGCGCACCATGGGACAAGGCGAGCGCAAACTCAGCGACCAGGTGGCGACTGAGGCAATGCGGAGAACCATGGACACGATCCCGATGCGCGGCACCATCGTGATCGGCGAGGGCGAACGCGATGAGGCGCCCATGCTCTACATCGGCGAAAGCGTCGGCGCCGAGTTTCCCGACGGCACGGAAGTTCCGGAGGTCGACATCGCGGTCGATCCCCTGGAAGGCACGAACCTGTGCGCCACGGGCGCGCCGGGGGCGATTACGGTGCTCGCGGCATCCGAGCGGGGAGGATTGCTCAACGCTCCGGACTGCTACATGGAGAAAATTGTGGTGGGGCCGTCGTGCAAGTTTGCAGTCGAACTGGATGCGCCCGTCGCCGACAATCTGAAAAACATTGCGAAGCGGCTGGATCGCGATGTGGAAGATCTGGTCGTGATCGTGCTCGACCGGCCGCGTCACGAAAAGTTGATTGCCGACATTCGGGCGGCAGGGGCGCGGATCCGGCTGATCGGCGATGGCGACCTTTCGGCAGGAATCGCGGCGGCGGTGATCGGCACCGGGGTGCACGCGGTCATGGGCTCGGGCGGCGCGCCCGAAGGCGTGATTACGGCCGCGGCGATTCGCTGCCTGAACGGATACATGCTTGGTCGCTTGGTTGTGAAGCCCGATCAGGAAGAGCGCCTGGCGCGCATGGGCATCAAAGACAAGAACAAAATTTATGAGGCGGAAGACCTGGCACCCGGCAAGCAATTGATTTTCGCCGCGACCGGCGTGACCGACGGCGCGTTGCTCAAAGGCGTGCGCTTTTTTGGCGAGGGCACGCGAACCTCCTCGGTGATCATGACCCTGCGCACGGGCAAGGTGCGATTCGTGGAAAGCATTCATCTGGAAAAGGGTCCGGATGTGAAGGTAAGATTTTCGTAAATTCGTGGCTGGTGGAGCGTCTTTATGCCTAAAAGAGTTCTCACTGACGGGGAGAGTGCCATTCTCCTGATCATTCAGGAAGGATATGGGGCGCACAACAGCATCGACCGCGTATACTTCTCCCCGGCCGACGAGGCCATCATGTTCTGCCGGCTGGCCAATGGCATGAATGCTCTGATGGCGAACCTTTCGCACCTGGCGGCACGGCGCGCGGATGGCACCATCGCCAGTGATGACGAATTGAAGAAGAAGTGGTTGCGGCTGCGCAAGTGATCGGCAGCTTGCGGCAGGCACTCGGCCGCTATTTCAGATACTCCGAATCTTTTTTCAATTCCTCAGGGACGATCGGCATCGGCGGCCACTCCTGCGAATATCCCTTGAGCAAGGGGGTCGCAACCTCGGAGCGCAGCTTGCCGTCATGCACTACGAAGGTGTGGGGATGGCCAGCGGAGTATCCTTCCCAGAGAGAGACGCCAGCGTAGGCGCCATCTTTGCGCAGGACGTAATAGGACATATCCATGTAGCGGATTCTGTTCATGTCACCGTTGTAGTTGCGGACGATGCGCTTAAGGGCGTCCATGCCGGCTTCCTGCGGGGACATGCCGTGACGCATGTTCTCGACGATCGTATGAGCGCCGGCGACTTTGATGTTCTCTTCCCCACTACCGGTCGCGCCGGCGGAACCGATGTCCTGGTCGGTGTAGCAGCCCGCGCCGATAATGGGCGAATCGCCACAACGGCCGGGAAGTTTGAACGCCAGCCCGCTGGTGGTGGTGATGCCCGACATTTCTCCCTTCTCATTGAGCACCGAGCAGTGAATCGTGCCGGCGGGCGGAAACAGCACGCGCCTGACCGCTGCGAGTTGAAACTCAGGTTCGATGCCGAGATCGGCGGCGCGCTGCCGCAACTGCTGAACGCGATCCTGCCAGAAATTGGCTTGCGGCTTGGACTCAGGGGCGGGTGGTTGCCAGTGCGGGTCGGCCAGGCCTGGTCCCCACCAGTCGCGATCGGAATTGAATTCCTTCCACAGCAGCCAGATTTTGCGCGAGCGATCGGTCAGCAGGTTCTCGCGCGGAAAGCCCATGGCCACGGCGAATCGCTCCGCACCTTCGCCGACCAGCATGACGTGGCCGGTGTGCTCCATCACGGCTTTCGAAACCATCGACACATTCTTGATGTTTCGCACGCCGCCGACGGATCCGGCGCGACGGGTGGGGCCGTGCATGCAGCAGGCGTCGAGTTCGACCACGCCTTCTTCGTTGGGCAGGCCGCCCAGGCCGACGGAATCGTCGTTGGGATCGTCCTCCGGACCTTTCACCACGCGGATGGCTGTGTCGAGAGTATCTCCGCCGCTTTTGAGGAAGGCGTAAGCGGCTTCCACATAGGCGTAGCCGTTGTGGGCGCAGATGATGATCGGGCGCTTGGGAGGGTCGGGCGGCGAAGCATGCGCCGGCTGGGCATTCTCGGCGAGCGCCGAGTTCGCCCCCACTCCGGCGGCGACGGCTCCAAGCACAGACGTCTTCACGAAATCACGGCGCGAGAATGTCACTGGTCCTCCAGATGGATGGTTACCCACGACGGCAGACTTGCAGGCGAAGCGGGAAGGATATCACGGGCGGGAGGGATTCGGCTCAGAAGCGCGCGAGATCCCTTCGGCTTCGCTCAGGGCAGGCTCTTCCCTCCGCCTGAGAAGCGGCTCCGGTCAGGATGACCCAAGGATCTGGGAACGAGTTCCACCACCACCAGCAGTTCACCGGCTGGCAAAGCGGCGGAGGCGGCCGGGGTATGCGGCGCCAGCCCGGCCTAGTTGATCGGCGACTGCGGTGCTGAGCGGTTGCTTATTTTCCGAGCGGTACCGCAGCAGCGCGGCAATATTTCCCACCTTGTCGAATTCCGGATTGTCTTTCACATAGAACGTTTCAATATCGCGGCGAATCACCCAGGGAAGAATGGCTTCGCCGACGTCGACCACTTCGCGCGTGACCCGGCCACAGACCGGACAGAAGCTAACGAGGTGAGCGTCGATGTGTCCGCACCCGGAACATTCGACGGCGTGTGCCTGCAGATTTTCGCCGAGCAGCAGAGTCTGCACTTCTCCGAGTTCCAGCGAGCGCAATACGCGGCGCAGTCCAGTGACGCCGCGCCCGTTGCTGCGCGCAAGGCTGAGCGCCTGGCCGACCAATTCGCGGAGGCGATCGGCTTGCCAGCGGTCGACGATTTGCTGCGCGTGAGTGCGGATCTCATCGCGAGTCGCGTGAGCCAGATCCGCATGAAAGCGGCCGATGAGTGACTGACTCACGTAGGAATGCAGTTGCGGTTCGAGGAGCGAGCGGTGGGAGTCCTGGCAGGCGAGAATCCATTTCTCGAATACGCCCTTTTCCAACAACTCCTTCAGGGCCTCTGCGACATTCTTGAAGTGCTGGCGGGTCTCGTCTTCCACCCGGCGCTGGGCGTGGCCACCGTCGTAGCCGGCGAAGCCGTCGCTGCGGCCGCGGCGGGGCTGCGGATGGAACAAGTCCTCGCGCTCGGTCAACTCGCCCAGGCGGAGATCGAAGATGCGGGCGCGGTGCCGGTCGACGAGCACTATACCGAGCAGCGGGAAAGCGCCCAGCAGGTGCGCGAGCGGCTTGAGATGGAAATGGCGGTCGACGAAAAGCTGCGTTCCCGGCAGGCTGGCGGGTACGTCGTATTCCCGCCAGAGGTTCTGCCCAGCGCAGGCGAACACGGCCTTGCCCTGGGTTCCGTTGCTGCGCAGTTCGCCCGACAGGCGCAGGATGCGGTCCAGGTCGGCGCGGGCGCAGTCTTTCTTTTCTTTGCCGTTCTTTTCTTTGCCTTCGGGGCCCTTGCTTTCGAGGGTGCGCAGAGCTTCGCGCGCCAGGTCCTTGATGAGGATCGTGTCTTCCTTGTGCGCCTTGTTGCGGGGCGTGGAGGGTTGAAAATAAAAACTAACCGCGCAGAATTTTGCGTCTTGAAATTCAGCTAACTCTCGGAGTTGTTCGCGAGCAATGGTCATGGATGACCTCCCCAGAAATCGAAATTGGACTTAGGCGGCGCCGGGCGGAGCGAAGCGGCCCGAAAACTGACTGGCCAGCCCAGGCGCTTGGCGCAGGTGATCGCGCGCGGCAGAAACGAAGGTGAGTACACGCTCGGCCGAATGGCCGGTTATCCCCACAATCTCCTCGACGCTGAAGCCTTCGAGCGCGTGCAGGATGAAGGCCTCGCGCGGCCCCGAGCCCAGATCGCGCAGGGCGGAGGCAATCAGGCGCAAGAGTTCGTCGGAGGCCATGATCTGCTCCGGCGTGGCCACGCGTGCATCGGCGATCACCGTGGCGCCGGTGATGGATTCGTCCGGCTGGTGGAATTGCAGTTCGGACTCATCGCTGGCCTTCACATTGCGCGGGCGAGCGGAATCTTCCAGAGGCCGGGCGTTGCCGTTGCTCTCGTCGGTGCGCGAGAGATCGTCCAGCGCCCGCAGCGCCAGCCGGTAAAGCCAGGGTTCGAGGGCGAGGCGTTCGGGCTTCTCCTGACCATCGCCTAGGGCGGCAGCGATGGTTTCGTCAATCACTTCTTCTTTCGAGAGGCTGTCCGCGGCGATCAAATCCTGCGCCTCGCGGAAATAGATTTCACGTTCGACGAAGCGCTCGAGGCGGGCCAGATTCACGTTTACATAGGAGCGGACATCGTCCGCGCAAATGGTGGGCGGAAAAACGGCGGCCAGGGTCTTTTCGAACGGAACCTCGCGTACTGTCGCGCTCGGCCGGGCGCTGTCGCCGCGCTTGCCGCGCTGCCACTTGTGCGACGACCGCAGGATTTCCTTGTGCTTGTTGACCTGCTGCAGCAGGTCTTCAAACGCACTCTTCACCGCGGCCGCGGCGTTCGCGGCCGAAACCTGCACCGCCATCTGGCCCGACGGCAAACGCAGGTTCAGCGATACGCTGGTGCCCTCGCGGGGCGAGATTTCCTCGACCACGCCCTTTAGGTGAATGAGTTCGGGACGGAATACCTGCAGGCGTTTTTGCAGTCTTTCGATCTGATGCTGGATGTCTTTTTCGACGGCGGGAATTTTGTTAAGACGGTAACTGACGTGAACGTTCATAGCGCCTCGGCCTTGCTGAAGACGTGCTCAACCAAGTGCTTTCTAAGCCGAATTGTACACCCGGCGAAAAAAAGCAAGCGGAGAATTGAACTGCTTAGCCGGTAAGATGGCCAAGGTTGGGAATCCGTTGCGTAAAAAACCATTTGCGGGATGGTTTGCAGGCGCGGGAGCGGGCAGGATATGATCCGGGTCCTATGACTTGGTCCAAATTCCTGCTGTTGGCATTACTCACTGCCGTCGCCTGCGCGCAAGCTCCGTCTTCGAAAGAATTGGAAAGCGCTTATCCCGACGCGCACGCGCTCTATCTCGATCTGCACCAGAACCCCGAACTTTCGGCCCATGAAACGCAGACCGCGGCGAAGCTCGCCGAACGCTTGCGCAGCGCCGGTTTTGAGGTGACCGAACACGTAGGAGGGACGGGCGTGGTCGCCATCCTGAAGAACGGGCCGGGGCCAACGATCATGTTGCGCACGGAACTGGATGCGCTTCCGGTGGAAGAAAAGACCGGGCTGCCCTACGCCAGCAAGGTGCACGCGAAAGACGATGCTGGGCACGACGTTCCTGTGATGCACGCCTGCGGGCACGACCTGCACATGGCGGCCATTCTGGGTACCGCCGAAATCATGGCTCGCAGTAAAGATGGCTGGCATGGAACCCTGATGCTGATAGGCCAACCGGCCGAGGAAACCATCTCTGGCGCCAAGATGATGATGGACGACGGCTTCCTAAAACGCTTTCCTAAGCCGGACGTGGGCCTAGCGCTCCACGTTTACAACCTACTTCCGGCGGGCAAGGTGGGCATCGCCCCTGGCATCTATGACACCAATGCAGACTCGCTGCGAATCACGATTTATGGCAAGGGCGGGCACGGCTCGGCGCCGCATACCACCATCGATCCGATCGTGATTGCTGCGCGGACGATTCTGGCGCTGCAGACGATTCCTTCCCGCGAAGTAAAGCCCGGCGAGATGGCCGTAGTCACGGTGGGTTATGTTCGCGCGGGCACGAAGAACAACATTATTCCTGATGAGGCAGAACTGGGGCTGACTGTGCGCACTTACAAGACGGAGGTGCGCAAACAAGTTCTGGCGGCGATCACCCGGATCACGAAAGCCGAAGCGGCGGCGGCGGGTGCGCCGCGCGAACCGTCGATCGAGCATTATGAAAGCACAGATTCGGTCTACAACGATCCGGCCCTGGCAGAGCGGATGAAAGCAACATTGCAAGCGGTGCTGGGCAAAGACAACGTGGTCATCGAAGAACCCCACACCGGGTCGGAGGATTTTTCAGTTTTCGTCGAGCAAGGCATTCCCGGTTTCTACTTCAGCCTCGGCGGGGCTGATCCGGCGAAGTTCGCGCAGGCCAAGGCTGCGGGAACTTCGCTGCCGTCAAATCATTCGCCGCTGTTCGCTCCGGATGTGGATCCGGCGCTGCACGCGGGGATCGTCGCGGAGGTCGCGGTGTTGCGGAATCTGCTGAACACCTCGGCGGAGGAACTGCGGAAACTGACTGCGACGCAGCCGACCCAGTGAGGAAACCGCGAAGTGGTAACATTGAAGCGGAGTTCAACGATGCGCAATCAGCGAAAATTCACGGTTGTGATTGAACGAGATGAGGATGGCTACTATGTCGGGACGGTTCCGACTCTGCGGGGCTGTCACACGCAAGCGAAAACGCTCGACACGCTGATGAAGCGAATTCGGGAAGCCGTTGAATTGTGCTTGGAGAGTGAAGACTCGACTGACAGTTCGCTGGAACTGGTCGGAGTACAACAGATTTCAATATGACCCGCCTTCCGCGGCTCAAGGGCAAGGAACTCATCCGCATTCTTGAGCGCGCCGGATTTCAGGCGGTCCGCACCAAAGGTAGTCACACTTTCCTTAAACATCCAGATGGACGGGCGACGGTCGTGCCCGTTCACTCGGGCGAAACGATTGGGCCGGGCTTGCTCCGCGCAATTCTCCGCGACGTGGAGATGTCGGTAGACGATCTGATCGAATAAACAGGCATGAATATGCGCAGCCGCACTACACCGCAACCGTGACCGACGTCTCGGTGCGCGTGACCGGCCGGTAGAGCGTATCGCGTTCGATGGGCTCGCGGCCGGCGGCGCGGATCAGGCGCTCGAGTTCTTCGCGGCGCATGCCTTGTGGGGTGGTCGCTCCGGCGTCGTGATAGATCTTTTCTTCGATCACGGTGCCGTCCATGTCGTCGGCGCCGAAGCGCAGCGAGATCTGCGCCATCTTGGCACTTACCATCTGCCAGTACGATTTGATGTGCGGGAAGTTGTCGAGCACGAGGCGGCTCACGGCAATCTGCTTGATGTCGAGCATGCCGGTGGTTTTCGGCAGATGCTGCAGCGGCGTGTTGTCGGGATGGAAGGCCAGCGGGATGAAAGTCTGGAAGCCGCCGGTCTCGTCCTGCAGCGCTCGCAGTTTGAGCAAGTGGTCGACGCGGTCTTCGTCGTTTTCAACGTGGCCGTAGAGCATGGTCGCGTTCGACTTGAGTCCGATCTGGTGAGCCAGCCTGGCGGTTTCGAGCCACTGATCGCCGTCAATTTTGTGGTCGCAGATGATGTGGCGCACGCGGTCGGCGAAGATTTCGGCGCCGCCGCCCGGCAGTGAATCCACGCCCGAAGCTTTCAGTTGTTCCAGTGTTTCTCGAATCGAAAGCTTGGCCCGCTTCGACAAGTACGCGACCTCGACCATGGTGAAGGCCTTGAGATGCACATGCGGGAAACGCTGCTTCAGGCCGGAGCAGAGATCGAGGAAATACTGAAATGGCAGGTCAGGATGCAATCCGCCCACGATGTGGAATTCCGTGACCGCCTCGGTGTAGCCGGAAGCCGCGGTTTCGAACGCCTCTTCGAGCGCCATGGTGTAGGCGCCCGGCGTGTCCTTCTTGCGGCCAAAGGCGCACAGGCGGCACGCGGCCACGCACACATTCGTCGGATTGATGTGGCGGTTGACGTTGAAATACGTCTTGTCGCCGTGCATGCGCTCGCGAACGGAGTTGGCCGTCCAGCCCACGGCGAGAATATCGCCCGTGCGGTAGAGGGCGAGCGCGTCGTCGGCGTTGAGGCGCTCGCCGGCAAGGACTTTGGCGTGAATCGGCGCCAGGCGCGGGTCGTCCGTCTGGAAGGCGTGGGTATGGAAGGCGTGAGTTGAGAATTCCGGCGAAACAGGCATCCTCTTGATGATATCGCAGGAGTGTGCGTGAAGTCACAATCGGTTGCGGTGCCGGCACTCCTGTACACTTTTATTAGCGATGAATTCTCGTCCCCGATGGTGGCTCGGCGCTTTCTGTGCGCTGATGCTGGCGCTGGCAGCACAGGCGGAGCCTGTCTCCCAACTCAAAGCCACCGACTACGTCAACGACTTTGCCCACGTCCTGGATGCCAAGACGATCGCACAGATGGACGACATCTGCCGGCAGATCGACCAGAAAGCGCAGGCGCAGATTGCGGTGGTCACGATCCACACGCTGGACGGCGCTGACATTGAAAGCTACGCAGTCGATCTTTTTCACCAGTGGGGGATCGGGAGCAAGTCTAAAGACAGCGGATTACTGATTCTCTATGCCATCAACGACCATCGGGCCCGCATTGAAGTTGGCTATGGGCTCGAACCGATCCTGCCCGATGGGAAAGTGACTGCCTTTCAGCGGGAAGCCATCCCGCTGATGCGCAGCGAGCAGTACAGTCAGGCGCTGCTGCTGGTCACCACGCGCGTTGCGCAGGTCATCGCCGACGATGCGAAAATTGAGCTCACCGCCCCCAACGTCCCTGCGGCCCCGGCGGAAAAGCAGGGCAAGGGGATTTCCCTCGGTGGAATCGTGCTGCTGGTCATTGTTGTCATCATCATTCTGGCAACGCCGCTGCGCGGCATTCTGTTCTGGATGCTCTTCTCGGGTGGCGGCGGAGGAGGCTGGGGTGGAGGCGGCGGTGGTTTTGGCGGCGGTGGTGGGTTCGGTGGTTTTGGAGGCGGAAGTTCGGGTGGCGGCGGCGGTAGCAGTAGCTGGTAGCGAGGAAGCCATGGTTGCTGAGAATAGGATTCACGAAAAAAAGATCGACGAGTTTGTGACCCGGATTCGCGCGGCGGCGAAGGACAACCTGGTTAGCGTGATGTTGTTTGGATCGGCCGCAGCGGGAGATTATCACCCTGAGTTTTCCAACCTGAATCTGTTTTGCGTGGTGCGCGACAACTCGTTCGCGGCCCTGCAGGCGCTGGCGCCGGTCGCGCAATGGTGGGACAAGCAGAAGCAGCCGCCTCCGCTTTTCATGACCCGCGACGAGCTGGAGCGTTCGGCCGATGTTTTCTCCATTGAGTTGATGGATATGAAGCAGCATCACCGCCTGGTATTCGGGGAAGACGTGCTAAACGATCTAGCGATCCCGGCGACTTTTCACCGCCTGCAGGTGGAATACGAGTTGCGCGAAAAACTTTCACTGCTGCGCCAGCACTTGCTGCTAGCCGCGGGCAACGACGGGCGCATGTGGGAACTGCTGACGCGGTCTCTGTCTTCGTTTGTGACCCTTTTCCGCCACGCACTCATGGCGCAGGGGCTAGATGCACCAGTGGCGAAACGCGAGGCGGTGCAGGCCCTGGCCAAGCAGATCGGGTTTGACCCTTCCGGCTTTCTTCACGTGCTGGATGTGAGAGAGGGCAAAGCGGCGCGCCGGAACTTCGATGTGGCGGATGTCTTTGCGCGGTATCTGGCAGCGCTGGAGCAGGTGACGGCTGCGGTTGATAGAATGCTGGACTCGGGGAACGCGGGTCCTCAGTAGTTCGAGACATTTATTTTCAGGAGAATCCCATGAGCAAAGGTCTCATCGTAGTCGTGGTTTTACTCGTCGTTGTGTTGCTGGTCGGCCTGCTGGTGTTCGGTCAGTACGTGACGGTGAAGAACACGCTGGTCAGCAAGAACGAAGCGGTAAAGGCAGCGTGGTCGCAAGTCGACATCGTGCTGCAGCGCCGCGCCGAGCTGATCCCCAACCTGGTGGAGACGGTGAAAGGCTATGCGCAGCAAGAGGTGACGGTGTTCGGCGACATCGCGAAGGCACGCTCGGCACTGATGTCGGCCGGCTCGCCGCAGGAGAAGATCGCAGCCAACGGCCAACTGGATGGAGCGCTGGGGCGACTGCTGGTGGTAGTGGAGAATTATCCCCAGCTCAAGTCGAACGAGAATTTCCTGCGCCTGCAAGATGAACTCGCCGGCTCCGAGAATCGGATTGCAGTCGAGCGCAAGCGCTATAACGACACTCTGCGCGACTACAACACGTACGTGCAGCAGTTCCCGAACAGCGTGTTCGCTGGAATGGCTGGATTCAAGCCGAACGAGGCTTATTTTGAGGCGTCGGAAGGATCGCGCGTGGCTCCGAAGGTGAACTTCTCGAGCCCGGCGGCCGCTCCGCAAGGCACTCCGCAACCTGCGCCGGCCCATTAACAGGCTCAAGGCAACCCGCGGCGGCAGTTACAAGAGTAGTGATTTGCGACTGGACAGAATCTTTCTTTCAGCGAGATCGCGGCTAAGCTCCGCCGCTCAGCTTCTTTCTCGCCAGCGGCCGCGCGAACGCATTGGCGGGATTGTGGTTGTTCAACTCCAGAACTCCCCGGTAGCAGGCCTTGGCCCGAGCCGGGTCGCCGAACTTCTCATACGCTTCCCCGAGCAGCGCCAGAACCATCGGGTCATGCTGGTCGGCCTTCTGCAACTCCTCGATCGCAGTGTGGTAATCCTCCGCGTAGAACGCGACGTAGCCAGTGAGATAGGGGTAGAACTTCATTTGCTCGGGATTTTTGGCCTGGTCGAGGGCAACCTTGGCGGCGGCCACATGTCGCTTCGCTGCGTCGGCATCGCCTCGGCGAACGGCAATGCGGGCTTGCGCGTTTTCCCAGCGGAACAGCCAAAGATTTTTGTCGGCGTCGGACAAGTCGTGCTTGTGAGTTGCGGTGTCGTAGCCCTGCTTGTACCACTTGTAGGCGTTGTCGGGGTCGCCTGCCTCGAGATAGATGCGGGCCAGTTCGTTGCAAATTTCAGCCGCACCGATCGAGTCGTTCTTTGCCCGGCGCGCATTCAAAACCTGCAGCTCAAATTCCGCCGCCTTGAAGGTGTTGCCTTCGAAAGCATAGGACACTGCGATGGCGCGCAACGCCTGGGCTTTCGAATCCGCAGGAGCCAGCGCGATAGCCTTCGCGAAATGTTCATGCGCCTCGGTATAGTCCCCCTTGAGGTCCAGCGCCATCCCAGTGGCAAGATGCCCCTCGTAGAGATCGGGGGATTTGTCGAGCGCCTGGCGGTACAGCACCATAGCGTCGTCCAGCTTGCCTTCGCGGCTCAGCTTTTCGCCTTGCTGCACAAGGTCGGCCGGACTGCCGGGAGCCGGAGCTTGCGCCGGGGAGGCCTGCTGGGCGGAAGTTAAGGCAGCGAGCAGAAAAGAAATGCAGGCGGCGCGAAACACAATACTCCGAAGCATGAAGTCCTCCCCATTTTGGCGCCAGTGATTATGCCACGGGATGCTGGAATCAGGTAAGGGCAGGCAGTACACGTTGATCACGCAGTCATTTCCTCAGCAGCAGATCTCCCGCAACAAACACAAAGAACAGCACCGAAATGACTCCATTCATGGTGAAGAACGCTGCGTTGAGTTTCGACAAGTCGTTGGGCCGGACCAGGGAATGTTCGTAGAGCAGCAGCAGAATCACGATCAGAACACCGCAAACCGCGAGCTTCCCCATCCCGAACACGATCAGCAGAGCGACCAGCAGTCCGACCATGACCAGGTGAAAGCTGCGCGCGATCCACAGCGCTGCGGGTATGCCCACGTAGCGCGGAATGGAGTGCAGTCCGGCGTGACGGTCGAAATCGAAATCCTGGCAGGCGTAGAGCACATCGAAGCCTCCCACCCAGAAGGTGACGGCGGCGGTGAGCAGCAGGATGCGGGGATCGAGCGAACCGCGCACTGCGATCCAGGCCGCGGAAGGCGCGATGCCCAGCGCGAATCCCAGCACGAGATGGGACCAGCGCGTAACGCGTTTCGTGTAGGAGTAAAGCAACAGCACGGCCAGCGCCACCGGAGACAGCAGGAGCGAGAGGCGATTGAGCTGGCTCGCGGCAAAGATGAAGATGGCGCTGGAAACGACGACGAACGTAACCACAAACGCGGGAGAAAGATAGCCGGCGGGCAAGGCGCGGGTGCTGGTGCGCGGGTTGGCGGCGTCGATCGCGGCGTCGGCCCAGCGGTTGAAGGCCATGGCGGCCGAACGCGCCGCAACCATGGCGACGATGATCCAGACGAGCTGATGAAGTGAGGGGAATCCTCCCGCGGCAAGCATGGCTCCGCACAGCGCGAACGGGAGCGCGAAGATGGAGTGCTCCCACTTGATCATCTCCAGCGTGACGCGCAGGTTGTGCAGGACGGGCACGAGGTCGATTGTAATGCAGCGTGCCGTCATCGCGAGTTCGGCGCGTCGACGAGTAACTACATAGGTCCTTCGCTTCGCTCAGGATGACAAATTCGTTCAGGATGACAGGCCCGAGGGCTCGCCCGAAATCAGCGGGACGAACCGGCAGAGTTCCCGCAACGCGATTCGTGGCTGGCCGTTCTCTATGCGGATCAGCTGTAACTGCTGGGAATCAGGCGTACCCACTGGGATGATCATCCGTCCGCCTTCGGCCAGTTGGGCAAGCAGCGCGGGTGGCACCTCGCGAGCCCCGGCTGAAACAATGATCGCATCGTAGGGCGCGCAGTCGGCGAATCCCTGACTTCCGTCCCCCACAATCACTCTCACGTTGGTGTATCCCATGCGGGCGAGCAGCGTGCGAGCCGGATCGGCCAGAGCGGCGTGGCGCTCCACGGAAAAAACCTGGGCTGCCAGTTCGGCGAGCAATGCCGTCACGTAGCCGGACCCGGTGCCAACTTCGAGCACACGATCGCCGGAGGCAAGCGCCAGAGCTTCCAGCATGAGCGCCACGATGTACGGTTGGGAGATCGTCTGACAGTGGGCAATCAGTAGAGGATGATCTTCGTACGCCTGATCGCGACAGGGTTTGGGCGCGAACTCATGGCGGGGCACTCGAAGCATCGCATTGAGCACGCGCTCGTCGGCAATGCCGCGCGCGCGCAGCTGAGATGAGACCATGCGCTGGCGCGAGATTGAATATCCGGTGGTCTCGACGGAGGCGGTCATAGGCGCATGAATTCCCGGTCCTCTCTAAATAATTCTATTTCCTGCGATGGCGCACGCGGACATCGAAGCTGACCACTCCGTTCTGATCGCGCGTGCCCACGACCGAGACATTGCGATTGAAGTAGTATTCGCCCTGAATGATCTGCTGCGAACTCTGCGAGACGTTCGTGCTGTAGGTGAGAGTAAGGTTGTTGGCGAACTGCTGTTCGATGGTGACCTGGGGGCCCCGCGCCGTAGGGTTGGTTTCTGTGGTCAGGCCTTGGGGATCAATCTTGACTCGGCCGGCTCCGAAGAGTTTTTGCATGCGGCTGCTGACCGTGGAGTTCATCGCCTGATTGATGATGAGGTTCGAGGCTTCATCGTTGAACACAGTCTGGCCGGACTGCTGCTGCAACTGTTCCGACTCCGAACTGGTGCGGCCCAGGGCGAGCAGCGCGATGATGTCGGACTTGGGCAGGGGCGGCTCCGAGCGGTAGTTCACGTTGAGGCGATCGGGCGTGCCGGTGACCGTGATGTCGAGATCGTAGTTGCGAACGTGCGTGGTGGCCTGCAAGTTGACCTGGGGCTCGATCGCGACCGGATTGGCGAAGGTAATGTCGCCGCGCTCCAGGCGGAACTTGATGCCGTTGAAATTTGCTTCCCCTTCCAGGATGTCGGCGCGACCGAGCACGCTGGGCCGCGCCACCGACCCGCGCAGCCGCAGATTGGCGTCGCCCGACAAGCGAGCCACCGCGGTCTTCATCTGAAGTTCGGGGGCGGTGCGGACGGCCACGTCCATCTTCACGTTGTAGAGCGGCGAATTGGCGGGCGCGAGCGCCGCCGACTGGCGACTGCGTTCGAGATACGAACCGAAATCGAAGCCGGGAGTTACCGCAAGTTTTGTGACCAGAATGTCGCCCGAAACCGTGGAAGACACGCGGTTGCCCACCCAATGCAATTCCGCGTTTGCCGTTGAACTAACCCCAGGGGGATAGCGCAGGCGCACGTCTTTCCCGACCGCGGTCAGATTGAAATTGAGTTGCCGGTTGTAGTTGGTGGCATCGCCTTTCAAGTCGAGCGAGCCGCCGCCGGTGCGGGCGGTGAGTTGCACGATATGGATGCTGTCGCGGGTAAACGCCAGCGCGCCGTTCATCTCGCTCAGGCCGCTGGGCAACCCGGCATAGTTGGCGGCTCCATTCTTGATCTCGATGCTGCCTTGCGGGAGCGGCTCGCGCAGCGTCCCTCCTAACGTCATATGGACCATCATGACACCGGAAGCCGTGAGATTCGGGTCGATGCCGGCGAGCAGCTTGAGGTCCGCTTGCCCGTCGGCCGCCATGTCGAGTGCCTGCGCACCCGCGAATTGAATGGAGCCGTGCCCGGTAACGTCAGTTCCCTCGCCCACCAGATGAGCCGTATCAATGTTTGCAATCTGGCCGGCATAGGTGAAATTCACCGGACCCTGGTTGTGCAGCTTGGCATATTCCACGTCGATGAAAAGGTCAGTCGCACTCCCCTTCAACGTCCACTGAGTCGGATAGCGCAGCGGTCCCTGCATGGTGATCGTGCCGCTCACCGCGGAGTGTCCGGTAAGCTGCTGGCCGAGAAACGCGCGCCACAGGGCGTCGAGATCGAGATGATCGGTCTGCGCCGTGATGTTCGCGGGATAGTCACCGCGCATGGCTACGCTGCCGGCGACAGAAAGCTTGCCCTTGGAAAAATCAGATTGCCCACTGACGCGGAGCTCGCCGTCTTTCGTGGTCGCTTCGAGGTCCAGGTTGCCGGAAAGCTCGTGGTCAAGCGTGAGGTCGCTCACGTGCACGGCGGCGTTGATCACCGGGGTATCGAGCGTGCCGGACCCTTGCAGGGTAAAGTCGGCGCTGCCCTCGATGGGTAAGCGATCCACACGAATCTGGCGCACCAGCGCCAAGTCAAAATTATCCCCTTTGAGATCGAGCCGGAACCCGCGCGTTGCTGGGGTAAAAGCGGCAGTGCCAGAAACCTCGGCGTCCCCATGGGTGAGGTGAATATTATTGAGCGCCGTCTCGCTGCCGGCGACGCGCAGGTCGGCGTCGAACTCCTCGATCGCTTCGCCATAGGCCGAGGCGTCGGTCGCGTGAATGTGGCCTTGCACTTGGGGATGCAGGCGCGTTCCCAAGATCTGGAGAGATATATCGGCTGTGCCGGAAATCGGACGGTCGAAGCCGGCCAGGGCCGCGGTCGGGGCGACGTCCACATTGTGCAGGTTCACACGCGCGGTAAACGGAGTGTCTTCGGTGAACTGTCCCTTTTGCAAAGCGGCGCTGACCTCGAAGTCGGCGCTGGTGTCGGAGCGGCGCAGGGTGCCACCGCGCAGAGCAAGCTCATGCGAGGAGAGTTGAATGGTGGCTGCGAGGGAATCCCAATGTACTCGTTGCGCCGCGGTGCGCGAAGTTGCAGGCATGGCGAATTCAAAGTCTTCGGCGACCAGGGTTCCGGCGAGAGTCGGGGCGGAGAACGAGCCGCCGGCGACGCCGTTGAACGTGGCGTTGCCATCCACGCGGAACGGCAGGTTGGTGGGCCCGCCCAGCACCGTAACCAGCGGGCGCCACTCTTCCAGGTTGGAAGTCGAAACGGAAATGTGAAGCGTCGAGGTATCCGCCAGGGTTCCGGACGCCTGAACCCGCGACGCCGGCGTGGACAGGTTGAAATGAGCGACCTCAAGCGAGTCGCTCCCGGCGCGGTACTTCCCTTGAAAATGGGCTGTGACCGGCAGCTGGCCTGCCGAGGGACGGGAAGGCGGGCTCACGTCGACAGAGAATGCGACTTCAGCGTCCTTGTATGATCCTTTCCAAACCGCGTCGGCAGTGCCGGTGGCCAATCCTGCGGGACGAAAATGACCGAGCGGGTGCGCCGGAACATCGAGGGCCGCGGCCGTCTCTGCCGCAGAAAGATCGCGCAGACGAAGATGCACCGCACCGCTTTGCACGCCCGGCTGCTTCGCTTTTTCGCCCTTTCTGGCCAGAGGGCGAGTCGCAGTGATGACCGGAAGATTCTCCGCGTCCTTCATCACTTTGCCCGGGGTCGGCATCGGAATGCTGCGCAGCCAGTTATCCACCTGAGCATCGCCCGCGACACTTCCGCCCAGCAATTTTCCCTGCAGCTTCGACAGCTTGATCTGCTGATCCGTCACTGAGTAATCGGAAGTTACGCTGGCCTGGTTGAGCGTGAACTGATCGTCCTGCCAGCCCAGGTCGCGCACAGCGAGAGCGCCAGAGGCAGTGAACTCGCCTGCCTTCAGCGACTCCTCATTCAGCGCAGCTTCATTCAGGAACCAGTGCCCGTTGCCTTTAAACTCGGCGACGCCGGCGCGCAGATCATGACGGCGGGCAATGGCGGCCGCTTCCGCGAGATCGACGTGGAGATCGTAGACCGCGTCCAGACGAGGATGGCGGAAATCGGTGATGCGTCCGCTCGCTTGCATCGACGACCGGCCCGAGCTCCACTGCAGCGATTTGACGTCAACGAAGTTCGTCCCCAGGCTGAAGTCAGCGGCGGTCATCCAGGCGAAGGGACGGAGATCGGCAAACGCGGTGTCGACTTTGCCGAGCGCGAGATGGCTCTCGTAGCGGCCGCGCAGGAACGAATAATCCATCTGCAAGTTGGTGTCATGAACGGCCAGGTCGAGGGGAATTTTTCGGTCTCCCCACTGCAGTTCGCCATTCCGCACCAAAAGATGATCGATGGACATCGCAAATAACCGTTCGAGGGGAGCGCGCTCCGAAGGACTCTGCGGGGCCTGGGGAGTTGGAACATTGGTGCTGCCATCAGGTCCGATGGCGATGTGAATTACGGGATGTTCAAGGCTCAACGAGTGGAAGCCGAACTCGGTGCGCAAAAACGAGATTACTTTGACCTGCGCGAGCAGGCTGTCGACGTGAATCAGCGGAACATCGGTCGCCGCCTCTTTGCCGTGCACGGTGATGTTGCGGACTTCCACCTGCATGTGGAAAGGAACCACGTGGAAGCTGCCCGCTTCGGCGCGGCCGCCAGTAATGCGCTCGACCTCGGCAACCATGCGCTTGCGCACATAGTTTTGAAAGGAGTCGGTGGTGGTGTACCAGAACGCGGCCAGCAGGGTGACAATGCCGAGACCGGCGGGGATCAGCAGGTATTTCCACCAGCGTCGACGCCTGACCACAGCGGGCGCGGTCACTGCGTCTGTACTCCCTCCCCGGGGGACCCGGCTGGGCCGGGGAGGCTGACTTTACTTTCCGAGCGCAGGGACTGCAGCCAGGAGACCATAAGCTCATTAACTTTCTCCTGGGTGAGCAGCTCGCGGATCTTGGAGGAGACGTCGGACAGAGGAACTTCCCCGGCGCCGGCCTGTTTGAGCTGCGGAACGAACTTGTCGCGGTAATAGGCTTCGATCGTCTTGGAATCAATTTGCACCGCGGGACGAAGGCGAGCATCCACCAGGCGCATGAGATCGATCTGCTGCAGCACGTGCGCGACCAAATCCTTTTCCGCCAGCCCGAACCTGGACAGCAAAGCATGCCAGCCTTCGTCGGTCGCCGCTTCCGGATACTGCTGGCGCGCCTCGGCCACGCGGGCGGCCGCCTCCGATTCGGACGCATGCTGAAACGACGCGGATTTCATCTGCTCGCCAAGCAGTTCCTGATCGATCAGCCGGTCGAGAACGTTCCGGCGATCCTCGTCGGTGAACTGGCTGAGTTCGCGGCCGTTCAGCAGGGCTTCATAGCACAGGGCTTCGTCCCAGTCGCTTTGCAGAATAATGTGTCCGTTGACCGTGGCTACAATGCGGTCGATCACCTCGCCGGCGCTAGCCGCGGGGAGAATGAGAAGGCTCACGAGCAGGGCGAGCGCGACCGCTGTGGTCTTTTTCCAGCGAACTGTTTTCCCGCGGACTCTATCCATATCCATCAGAATGGCTGGCCTATGCTGAAAAACAGGTTGAAATGATGAAGACGCTCGGTTTCCAGCATCGGCGGTGTCTGTAAGCCGAACAGTCTTGGAGTCGTATACGTCTGGAAATAACTGGTCGGATTTAAATTGTACCCGAAATCAAAACGCAAGGGGCCGATTGGGGTCCGGTAACGTACCCCGATTCCGACCGCATGCGAAGTGTAATCATAGCCGGAGTTGTTGAACTGGGTATAGCACTGGGAGTTCGTTGTACTACCGGACAAGCACTGTTGGGGATTGCCCTGATGCCAGCGCAACAGGCCCTTCAGCATGTCGTGCGGCGCGGTAAACACGTTGCCCATATCGTGGAAGATAGCAAAGCCGAATCCTTCTCCCAGCAATGGCAGCGTGAGCGGAGGCAGGCGCAGTTCTGCATTGTTGATAAACAGCGCCGTACCACCCACCGGAAAACCGGAGTTCGGGTCGCGAGGTCCTGCCTGATTTAACCCGAAGCCGCGATGAGAGTTGCCGCCTCCGGCAAAAAATTGCTCGGGCAGCGGGATGGTGGTGATGTCAGTGCAGGTTTGTTCGCCCGCGGCGTTCAGCGGGCAGGAGCCGGGAGGCAGAACCCTGGTCCCCCGGAAAGGCTGCTCTATGCCAATGCTGGTTGACCGGGCAAACACGAACTGGTGTCCTGCCTTGCCCTTGCCTCCAAAGGCGTGATACGTGGAATGCTGCGCCAGCGCGCGGCCGAAATCGGCTTGCGACCCGAAGTATTTGGAAGAGGCAAAAGCATCCAGCGTGAAATAGTCTCCCTTGGTGCTTTCCAGGGGATTGTCCCGCTTGTCGTGGATGAAAGTGAAGCCGGGGCCGTTCACGCGGGCCGGAAGAGAGAGAACTGCAATTTCACCGGGAGAAAATCCTTCGGCGAAGTGGCTGGCTTTCACCAGGCGGAAATCCCAGCGATAGATAATCGAATTGGGTCCGGCCCGGGTCCCCGGCTCTGCGCCTGAGTTCCCGAACTGTTGCCGCAAGTCGATCTTGCCTTCCAGCCGCTGCGAAGTGAACGTCGCCACATCCAGACTGTTGTCGTAGAAAATCGTGTAGATCAGCTTGAACTTGTCGTTGTCCAGCAGCTTGGGAACGGCGTAACTGATCAGCCCACGCTGCTGCAGGCGCCCGACGTGAGACTGGAAGGTCAGGGTCTGGTCGCGCCCGGCTACGTTTAGACGGGTCACGTCAAACTCCACTCTGGGGCTCACTCCCGTCGTGCCTTGCGGAGCGGTCGATCCCCCGGGCTGGCCGGTCTCAAACTCCAACCCAAGTCCATAGGTGAAGGTGTAGCGCTTGGCCTCCCGCAACTGCACGAGAATATTTTTCTCCGGATTTGTACCCTCCGGATTCTGCACCGCGGTGTCGACCTGGCTGAAAATGCCGAGATCGTAGAGCCGGCTCTGGGTATTGAGAAGATCCAGCTGGCTGAGCGGTTCTTTCTCGCGGACCTCCAGTTCGCGCTGCACCACGTGGTCGCGCGTATGTTCGGTTCCCGCCACCATCACGCGATTCACCGTAAAACGCTCTCCCTCCTGGATGGTGAAGGTGACGTCTTCGTGATTCGGTTGCGTGACGGAAGGCTTGGTCGTGATCTCAAGCGTCGCGTTGGGAAATCCGTGATCGAAGTAATAACTGAGGATTCGTTCCCGGTCGCTGCCCAGTTCCTGCTCGGAATAAGGTTGGCCGGGTTGCGTGCTGGTTTCGGGGAGTTGGCTGGCGGCGACTTCGTGGGTGCCCACAACCTGCAATTCGCCTATGCGCGTCTGCACTCCTTCTTCAATGTGAATGTGAACCGCAAGCTTGTTGAGCGATTTGTGGTAATCGTCGTCGACTTTGGTCTGGATCTTGACCTCGCGGAAACCGTTCGAGCGGTAGAGCTCTTCCAGGGTGGAAACGTCGTTCTTGAGCAGGGCCTCACTGTAACGACCGTGGCTGAGGAAGGCGCTGGCGGGCTGAATCTGCAGGTAGGACCGCAGCTTAGCCGTATCTAGAAAGTCCTTGTTGCCGGTGATCTCGACCAGGATCAGCTTGTGCAGGGGCCCTGGGTCGATCTGGTAGATGACTCGCAAGGTCTTGGCGTCGGTCTGTTTCTGGAATTCGACCTTGGCGTCGAAGTGGCCGCGAGTCTGGAGGTAGTCGAGCAGGTTCCCCCTGCCCTCGTTCAGCAGATCGTCATCCACGGCGTTCTCTTCGTAGACCGGGATTTCCTTCTTCAACACACCGCGGCTGATGGGGAAACCCCGAGCGTAAATCACCACCACTGGGCCGGGATCGATCTTGAAAGTGAAATCCACGGTATTGGTTTCCGGATGGTAGGGCTGGTCGGCAATGGAAACCTGCGCCAGAGCGCGACTCTGCTTCTGAAATCGCTTGCGCAACCTTTGCAGCGAACCTCTCACGCGCGCGGCGGTGAGGCGGTCTCCGCGGGTCAGATGCGCAATGCTCTGGACTTCCGCCGACGAGAGGCCGGATGTGCCGGTCACTTTCACCTCGCCGACCTTCGCGGCTTCGCCGGGACTGATGTGGAAGAGAAGGTCAACCTGCTGCGTGGCGGGATTGGACGTGCTCTCGGCGGTCACGCGCGCCCGGTAATAGCCGCCCTCTTGCATAAGTTGACGAATGTTTTCGAGCGCGCGGTCCAGTTTCTCCTGGGTATAACGTTCTCCCAATTGAAACTTCGATGCGTTGACAATCTGATTTGGGTTGGGGTGGGAGGGAGCGCCTTCCACGTCGACCGCTCCGACAAAGAAGTTCGCCGAGGTGGGAAAAGCCAGCGTCACGCCATCGCCTGACGGAGTGACCTCCGCCTGGATGTCGGCGAAGAGGCCGGTGGCATACAGCGCACGAATGCTGTCGCGGACGCGCGTACGGTCGAGTGGCTCGCCGGCCTTCTGCGGCAGCAGTTGCAGGATGTGGTCGCGATCGCGATCCGCGACGCCGGAAAGCTGGATGGATTGGACGATCTTCCCTTCGTAGCGGGAGATTCCAGCGGCCGCCGCCAGAGCTTCCGGCGCATTCTGCGACGCGGCGACGGCGGACCACAGCAGGATCATCGCGGTCAGGAGTGTCGCGTTCCGTTTGAGCAAACAGGTGTCCTTGGGTCCAGTGCTATTTGACTTCGATGAAATGCGCCCGGCTGTTGTTGTACGAGTCGTTAAGGCTCGCGCTCTCCGGTCGAGCCGGGCGGGCAATCTCATCCAATAATCATCATCCAATAATCATGGCGGGCAAGCCCGCCACTTATAATAAAGGTTTTGCGGTCTGAGACTGGTGATCTGTTTTGGCACGGGAAGCCCAACCTGACGAACGAGCGGGGAATGCGTCGCGGGATGCCTCCGTGGACGAACCCGATGAGCGCTATTCGCGGCAGATTCAGTTCCACGGCATCGGAGCGGAGGGCCAGCGAAAGCTGGCAGCGGCGCGAGTGGCGATCGTGGGCTGCGGCGCGACCGGCTCTGCCCTGGCCGGGTTGCTGGCCCGCGCGGGCGTGGGGACGCTGCGCATCATCGACCGCGATTACGTCGAGCCCAGCAACCTGCAACGCCAGTCGCTGTTTGACGAGAAGGACGCGGCGGAATCTCTGCCCAAGGCCATCGCCGCCGCACGCCAGATTGCCGCCTTCAATTCCGGGATCGTGGTTGAGCCGAAGGTCGAAGATCTCGTCCCCGCGAACATTGCAGCCTTGCTGGAAGGAATGTCGCTGATCCTCGACGGCACCGACAACTTCGAGACTCGTTACTTGATCAACGACTACGCCGTCGACCGCTCGCTGCCCTGGATCTATTCGGCTGCGGTAGGAAGCTATGCGGTTACGTTGAATATTTTGCCCGGCCAAACCGCTTGCCTGGCCTGCATTTTCCCGGACTCGCCGCGGGGCATGGTCGAGACCTGCGAGACTTCCGGCATTCTGAATTCGGCCGTGAACCTGGTGGCTTCCATCGCCGCGACCGAAGCGCTCAAACTGCTGGTCGGTTCGATACCCTCAGGGGCTAAAGCCCAGTTTCCAGAGGAAACCGCTATCGCAGCCCTGAAACGCTGCGCCACCCAAAAGCAAGTTGAAGCTGCGCCCGCGGTGCGGCGGCAACTTGAAGTTGCGCCGTCGATCCCGCGTCAAACTGAAGCTTCGCCGCCGGTGCGACGGACTTTGCTTTCGTTCGACGTCTGGACCAACGAGCACGCGGAAATTTCCGCGGCGAAGCCGCGCCCCGGCTGCCGCGCCTGCGGGGAGCGGGATTTCGTACATCTCGCCGGCGAAGGCCGCCCGCATATCACGTTGTGCGGCAGGAATTCCGTGCAAATCCACGAACGCCAGCGCCCCATCGACTTCGCCGAAATGGATCGCCGCCTCCAGCCCCACGGCGTGGTCCGCCATAACGATTTCGTCCTGAAATTCTGGCATGACCCCTACGAGATGACGCTGTTCCCCGACGGCCGCGCCATCATCAAAGGCACCACGGACACGGCCGTCGCTCGGAGTTTGTATGCGAGGTATGTGGGGAGCTAGTCACTCGATGACTTAGCTGGGCTGCAGCGCACAACTATGCCTCATAACGGGCCACGCGACAATCAGATTGACAGAGGCACAATCGCCGACCATAATGCTGTGCACGTTTTGGGCAAATCTAACCTTCCCCATTGCCCGGGCCCCAGATCGAATTCCCGTGTGACATAAACATGTCCGACCCTATGGCGGATGGAAGCTGCGCGGTCAAGGAGGCTGCTCAATGACTATGATTTCGGCGACTATGATTTCGGCGTTGCTGTTGCAGGATCAGACGAATCAGACCACTGGGGCCGCATTTGGCATCATGATGATCATGATGATCGTGATGCTGGCGTTGATGGTGGTGTTCATCGTCGGCCTTTGGAAAGTCTTTACCAAGGCCGGTCAGCCGGGGTGGGCTGTCTTGATCCCAATCTACAATCTGTACATGTTGGTAAAGATTGCCGGCAGGCCTGGTTGGTGGGTGCTGATGCTGATGATTCCCTTTGTCAATATCGTATTCGGCATCCTGCTCGCCATCGATATTGCGAAAGCATTCGGGCAAAGCGCGGCGTTCGGCGTGGTCCTGCTGTTTCTGCTGGGCGGGATCGGCTACCTCGTTCTCGGTTTCGGGAACTACAGCTACCTAGGGGTGTCCTTGCCGTCCGGGTCGTCAGGAACGGTGCCAGCGAGAGCATAGCGCGAACCAGGTTTGAGCGAACCAGGTTTGAGCGAACCAGGTTGGACAGCTTGAGCGGTGACTGCGCTCCAGTTTGCAGAACCTGGATGGCGGCGGCCGCTCAGCCCCGAATGACCGATCAGCAACCCTTTGGACTTGGGATGAGTGCTGATCCGATGGCAACTGCCCGCGTGCGGGCGCTTGCCATCCCTCGGGAGTTGCCCGCCCTTCGGAAGCCGCCAACGCTCGCATCTCCATCCAGAAAGAAACCGGGCAGACTACGCGAAGTTGCGATAGACGGCAACAGTAGTTGCCTCCTAGCTTGCTTGTTGATCGATAGCTGCTGAAACAGACGACTACAACCTACGCAAAGAGCCATCCACGAGAAAGGCCCCAGTGTTTAGCCAGAAGCGAGCGGCTAGTAGCTAGCAGCTGAGTTCTGCTACTCTTCTCTGCTCGTCATTATCTGTTCGCATCCCCGGAGTTCAATTTGCTCGGACGTAGAAAAGAGCGCTGATGCACGAAACCGTTCGTCCTGAGCCTAGCCGCCCGTTCCGCTGGCTGGTGCTGATCTTTGCCAGTCTGACGATGTTCGGGAATTACTACGTCTATGACTGCATAGCGCCCATCGCGGATTTGCTGACCAAGCAACTTGGATTCTCCGACTCCAACATCGGGCTGCTGCAGGCCATCTACAGCATTCCCAATGTCTTCATGGTGCTGATCGGCGGCTATATTGTGGATCGGATCGGCACCCGTAAGGCAATTTTCATTTTCGGGACGTTGTGCTTTTTCGGCGCGGTAGTGACGACGCTCTCGCCAATGTTGAGCGTAATGGCCAGCGGCCGCCTCATCTTCGGCCTCGGCGCCGAGTCGCTGATCGTCGCCGTCACGACTGCGGTTGCGAAATGGTTCCGCGGCAAGGAACTGAGCTTCGCCTTCGGCATCAACCTCATGATCTCGCGCGCAGGATCGCTGCTGGCGCAGCAGTCGCCCTCATGGGCGGGGTTCGCTTACAACTACTGGCGCAATCCGCTTTTGATTTCGGTTGGCTTCGGCGCACTGTGCATTGTCGGAGCCGTGGTTTACTGGGGGCTGGAGGTTTACGCCGAGAAGCGCTACCAGGTCGGCCCAGCTGGCGCCACCGACAAGGTCGTCTTCACCGACATCAAGGCCTTCGGACTCTCGTACTGGTACATCGTCCTGCTGTGCATCACGTTCTATTCGGCGATCTTTCCCTTCGAAACGTTTGCCTACAAGTTCTTCATGGACGCGCATCACGTCACCCGCGAAGCAGGCGGCGATCTGGTCGGTATGCTGACGTTGTTCACCATGTTCGGAACTCCGATCTTCGGCCTCTTCGTCGACAAATTGGGCAAGCGCGCGCTGCTGATGATGCTGGGATCGCTTTTGTTGATCCCGGTGTACCTGATGATGGCGTATGTAAGGTCATCTAACTACGTCACGATCTACCTGCCGTCTTCGGCCGATGGGCATTTTGCTTTCGTCGCGCATCACCTGCCTCCCATTTTGTTGCTGACCATGGCGATGATGGGCATCGCCTTCTCGCTGATTCCGGCGGTCATGTGGCCGTCAGTAGCGTACCTCGTCGACCAAAACAAGCTGGGCACGGCCTACGGTTTGATGACCATGATCCAGAACATCGGCCTGGCTGGATTCAACTTGATGGTCGGCTGGGCCAACGATTACAGCCACGCCGGTCCCGATCACCCCAGTGGTTACAATCTTGGAATGTGGATTTTCTCGACCCTGGGGTTCCTGGGCTTGACCTTCGCGTTCCTGCTCCGGCAGAGGGAACTGGGGCCGCATGGACATGGATTGGAGACCATCACGACAAGCCACAAATGACGTCTTCAGAATTAACCGCGGGAACGACCCAGCGGCCCTAAAATTTACCAATTTCCGAAGATTGCGACTCTAAATTCGGGATCGGGTTTATAGCTGGATGAGCCAGAGTGTTCAACCCCGAGCAGGCAAAGGATTTCGCCCATCAGAGCATCTCAATCGAGAATCCCAAGATCGGTAGAATGCCTCTGATATTCTGAATATGCATATTACTTTTGTGGCATTGCAATCGCCCGCAAGCCATACAACGCAAAGATAGTTAGCCGCATCTCACGAGGTGCGGCCGGAAAAGGCAACTTGACCGACCGAGATCCAAAAGAAGCCCAACGACAGGGCAAGGAACAAGATTCGAACGAAGCCGAGCTGATCGAGCGAGCCAAGCAAGGGGACGCGCATGCGTTCCAGGCTCTCTACGACAAGCACAAGCGGCGGGTGTACTCGCTCTGTCTGCGCATGACCGCGAACACGGCCGAGGCCGAGGATCTGACCCAGGAAGCGTTCCTGCAGCTCTATCGCAAGATTGCAACCTTTCGCGGCGAATCGGCGTTTTCGACCTGGCTGCACCGGCTGTCGGTGAACGTGGTGCTGATGCAGCTGAGAAAAAAGAGCCTTCCGGTGGTTTCGCTGGAAGAAAGCACGCAGGGCGAAGAAGACACTCCGAAGAAGGATTTCGGGGCGGAAGATTTGGCGTTGGCCGGATCCATTGACCGGCTGCAGTTGCAGAAGGCGGTGGACGACCTGCCTCCCGGCTATCGCACGATTTTTGTTCTGCACGACATTGAAGGTTACGAACATAATGAAATCGCGACCATCGTGGGCTGTTCGATCGGCAACAGCAAGTCGCAGCTGCACAAAGCGCGCATGAAGCTGCGCGATCTGCTCAAGATGAATCGAGCCGAAAAGGCCGAGAAATCCTGAGCACGGGTTTGAAAGGGTGCGGCTTCAGCCGCGCCGTAAGTGCACGAGATCGCCGGCGGCTTTAGCCGCTTGCGAGCGGGAACGTGATCCGGCGCAGACTGGACACGGCAGTAACCTGGGCTGAGGCCGCAACGCCGCAAGCTTAGTTGCATTAGCAGTAGACTGGTTCGGCAGAGGCTTGGGGAGAGTTGTATGAATTGCATTGAGCTGCAAGCGAGCCTGGCGGAGACGGAAGACGGCGGCAGCATCGGACAGAATCCCGAACTGCGGGCTCATTTAGAGACTTGTCCGGAGTGCTCGGCTCTGGTCGCGGAACTGAACCTGATTGCCTCCTCGGCGATCGAACTGCGCGCGGCGGACGAGCCTAGTCCGCGGGTCTGGAATTCCATTGAAATTGCGTTGCGGCAGGAGGGCCTGATTCGTCCTCAGCGCGCGAGCCGGTCGCTTCTGCCTTCCTTCGGCAGCCGCTGGGCGTGGGCGCGCTGGGCGCTTCCCGTGGCCGCTGCCGTGCTGATCACCGTGGGCGTATATGTTCGCCAGCATTCCTTGGTTCAGCAACTCGCCCGCGACACCGCGCCGTCCGCCGCCGATTCCAGCGGAGTGTCCGACGTAGCGATTGCGGGTCTGAACGACGACGACCTGTTGCTGGAAGCAGCGCAACAGTCGCCCGCCATGCAGGCTCAGTACACCGACAATCTGCGCCGCGTCAACCAGTACATCCGGGATGCGAAGGGCGTGGTGGCCGCCAATCCGAATGACGAGGAAGCTCGCCGCTCGCTGATGGAGGCGTATCAGGAAAAGGCCATGCTTTTTGAGTTGGCCATGGATCGTTCTCTGCCGTAATGTTAGACAATACTGGAACCGCCGGTCCCCGGGGCTGCGCGGAAACAAACAGGGGCATCGGAATCTTATGAGCGGGCGCACAATCGAACTTGTCGTCGTCGGCGCGATGCTGGCCGGGACACTGACCGTCGGAACACTCTCCGCCGGAACAGCGTCCGCCGAGACCCACAAGGACTATCGCTTTAACGTCGGGCCCAAGGCGGGAGTTTCCGTCAACAATCCGTTCGGCTCGATCTCGGTCAAACCAGCGACGGGCAACATTGTGGTCATCAATGCCGTGCTGTACTCCGACAAAGTCGAGGTCGATAACAACCTGGTCGGCAATCGGGTCGAAATCCAGTCCCACCTGCTGCCGGGCGGCGATGCGCAATCCGGACGAGTCGATTACGAAATCCTGGTGCCCGCCGATGCCAGCGTCACGCTGCACTCGAGCACAGGCTCACTGCACGCCGAAAAGCTTCACGGGGATCTGACGCTGGAAGGTGCGGCGGCCACCGTGGACGTCCGGGACATCAGCAATGCACATGTGCACGTGAAAACGCTGAATGGTCCAGTCACGCTCACCAACGTGCAGGACGGGCACGTGGAAGTGGACTCCCTCAGCGGCGAAGTCACCCTCAATTCGGTTACAGGACCGCTGGTGCAGGTGATTTCAACCAGTGGCGGCATCAACTACACCGGCGACTTCGGTGGCCGGGGCGAATACCGCCTGACCAGCCACAGTGGCGACATTGAAGCCACCGTTCCGGGGACCACGGCCGCCGACGTAAGCGCGCGCTCGGTGCGCGGTGAAGTGCACGACGATATTCCTCTCCAACCCAAGACGCACAGCTGGTTCGTCATCAAAGAAGGCAGTGCCTTCTGGGGTACCATGGGCCAGACCACGATGTCATCGACCGTGGTGCTGCGCAGCTTCAGTGGTAAAATCCACCTCAGAAAACGCGCCCCAAAATAAACAAGAAAATCCGGATCCGTTTGAAGAAGGGTTCTGGCAAGACGGTGAATGCTCGGAAACGCACTGGTGTGCGGCGAAGCTCCCCGTCCATGCGGGCTGGGGCACTTCCGGTTAACGCCGTTTTCCTGGTGGGCTTCATGGGAGCCGGGAAAAGCAGTGTGGGCCGGGCGCTGGGACAGCGGCTGAATTGGGTGTTTGAAGATCTCGACGACCGCATCGAGGCGCGCGAAGGGCGCACGGTGGCGGAGATTTTCCGGGATTCGGGAGAAAGCGAATTCCGGCGGGCCGAGCGCGCAGCCTTGGAACACGTACTGCGCGAGCTGCGCGGCGGAGGCGCCAGAATTGTCGCATTGGGCGGCGGCGCTTTCGTACAGAACGAAAATGCGGCCCTGCTGAAGCGGTCGGGTGTGCCCACGGTTTTTCTGGACGCTCCGGTCGAAGACTTGTGGCAGCGGTGCTGCACGCAGGCCCGGGAAACCGGAGCGGAACGTCCGCTGCTTCGCAGCATGGAACAGTTTCGCGAGCTTTATGAGATGCGCAGCCGAAGCTACTCGAATGCGTCTTTGAAGATTCAAACCGGATCCCGCGCGGTGGAAACCATTGCCGCCGAGATTGCGGACACCTTGGGGCTGAGAAAAATCGAACTGCGCACTGAACAAGGAGAAGTCGAGTGAAGTTCGAAACAGGAATGCGCCGGGCGCTGGTCTTCATTTTGGCCTTTTCCCTGGCGGGCCTCGCCGGTGCGCACGCCGCCGACAAGGCCGCCGACAAAAAAGACAAGGCCAAACCTGCCGCCAGCCAGATGGTCGACTCGGGGGCGTTCGGCGTGTTCGTCAAAGGCCAGCGCGTTGCCACCGAGACCTTCCTCATTGAGCAGGAGAACGGCGTCAGCATCATCAAATCGCAGCTTAAAGAAACGGGCGGGACCGATCCGGCCTGGCAGAAGTCGAACCTGGAACTCAGTCCCAGCGGCGAGCTGCTGCGCTACGAGTGGAGCCAGTCCGCGGGTGGTTCGCTGACCGTGTTTCCCGACAACGAATTTCTGAAAGAGAGGATCATGACGCCCGGCACGGCGAAACCGGCCGAGCAAGCTTATCTGTTGCCTAACACGACGCCCGTTCTCGACAACAATTTCTTCGTTCACCGGGAAGTGCTGGCGTGGAGATATCTGGCTGTGGCGCCCTGCAAAGATGAGAATGGCCACCGGGAATGCCAGTCCGCGGACTTCGGCGCGCTCGTGCCCCAGGACCGTACTTCGATGAGCGTCCGCCTGGCACTCGTGGGGAAAGAGAAAATCACGATCCGCGGGGCCGAGCGCGAACTGCTGCGCCTGAACCTGATCGGAGAAGATCTGCAGTGGGCTCTCTGGGTAGACGACAACGACCACTTTAAATTAATTCGTGTGGCGATTCCTGCCGATAACACCGTAGTCGACCGGGATTAAGGCTGTGCCCGCCCGGCGGCAGAATCGAGATCGCCCTGGAAAACTTGTTGCTGCTGACTGACTCACGTACGGCGCGCGTGCTGGTGACGGTGCTGCTGTTCGCGCTGGCGCTGGGGTTTCTCTACGTGACCCGCGCCACGCTGATCGCATTCCTATTCGCCATCTTCTTCGCTTACCTGATGAGCCCGGCGGTGAATCGCCTGGAAAAGGTCTTGCGTGGGCGCAACCGGGCCATCGCCGTAATCTATTTTCTGCTGCTGGTGCTGGTGGTGGTGTTCTTCGTCGCGGTGGGTCCGAAGGTGACGCGGGAGGGCGCGCGACTGGGAAAGACGCTGCCCGACCTGCTCGCGCAGCTCAAGTCCGGCAACATTGCGGAGCAACTCGGCAAAGACCACGGCTGGAACGAGAAGTACACCCAATTGGCGCAGTCGTTCCTGGTTAGCCATAGCGACGACATCGAGCAACTCGCGCAGCGCGTCGGGCTGCGCGTGGCCGACGTCGCCAAGCAGGCCTGGCTGTTCTTCGTGGTACCGCTGCTCTCCATCTTTTTCCTGAAGGATGGCCGCTCCTTCAGCGACTTCCTGCTCTCGACCATCTCGTCGCGGCCGCAGCGTGAGTTTCTGGAAAACGTGCTCAACGATCTCAACCGCATGCTGGCCCATTTCATCCGGGCGCAACTCACTCTGGCGGCACTGACTCTGATGATGTATTCCGCGTTTCTGGGGCTGATGCGAGTTCCCTACGCTATGGTTCTGGGCACGATTGGCGGCGTGCTGGAATTTGTGCCCGTGGTTGGCCCGCTAGCCGCTGCCCTGACCATTGTGTCGGTGGCGCTGCTGATGAGCTACCAGCACTGGCTGATCCTGATCATTTTTCTGGCGATCTGGCGTCTGGTGCAGGATTACGTTTCGTCTCCCCGCATCATGGGCGAGAGCATGGAACTGCATCCTCTGGCTGCCATTTTCGGCGTAATGGCCGGAGGTGAGGTCGCGGGCATCCTCGGTATCTATCTTTCCATTCCCGTGATGGCGAGCCTGCGTATCGTCTTCCGCCGCTGGCGACTCTACGCGGAGAAGAAAAAATTCGGGCCGCTCACGGAATTACCGCTCCGCACTCACGAGACGCACCGGACGTAGTTCCGGTGGTGTGGGGTGGACATGTTCCTACCGTGCTACACCCCCGCCCCGGCTCCGGCGACTTTCTCTACGGCGACCTTGCGCAAGAATTCCGCCGCAGCTTCCGGCAGAACCGTGTTGATGAACATCCCCGAACCCAGCTCGAATCCGGCCACACGCGTCAGCCGCGGAATCACGCTGACGTACCAGTGAAAGTGCCGCGCGCCGCCGTATTCCGCCGGGCCGCTGCGGACGGTGAAGTTCAAATCAGGATTCTCCAGGCCCACATAGATCTTCGCCAGCAAAGTCCGCAGGACGCGCGCCAGGTCGGTGATTTCCATCTCCGAGATGTCGCCGAAGCTGGCCATGTGGCGCAGCGGAAAAATATGTGTGGCAAAGGGCGTGGGCGAGGCAAACACTTCCATCGCCACGAAGCGTTCGCTTTTGATAACAATGCGCGTCTGGTCTTCAATTTCCCGCTCCACCATGTGGCAGAACATGCATTCGCCCACGTCGTCATAGTGGCGCAGCGCCTCGTGCAGCCGGTGGCGGACCTGGCTCGGGATCACCGGCGTCGCGATGAGCTGGGAGTGCGGATGCTGCATGCTGGCCCCGGCGTCGAGGCCGTGATTCTTGAAAATCGTGATGTGGTTAACGCGATGGTCCATGCTCAGCGCGTTGTAACGTTCTTTGTACACGCGCAGAATGCTGGCCACATGCGCGTCGGGCAGCAGCCCCATGTAGCGGGAGTGGTCCGGACTGTCGATGATGACTTCGTGAAATCCGAAACCTTCGATGCGCCGCCGCAAGTGCTGCAGGCTGCGCGTGGGCTGCACGTCGCTCGATAGGGCCGCGAATTTGTTGGGAATCACGCGCACCTCCCAGGACCCGCCGTTCGCGGGAGACCGCATCACCTCCGGGGGCGTCTTGCTCTCGTTTCCCGGACAGAACGGACAGCTCTCGACAAAGGCCGGCACCGGCTCTACCACGCGATGTGTAGCCAAGTCCTCAGGCCGCTTGGCCCGTTCAGTGGCGATGATGACCCATTCCTTAGTGAAAAAATTCTGGCGCAGCTCGGGCATTGGTGAATTCCTCCAACTTCTTCTATCGGCAAGTGGAGGGATTTCTGCAGGGAGCAATCGTGCAGAAGTGGTCCTCCTTTCGCTACTTGCGAACTCTGATGCCCGCGTCAAAAATTGTCGTTGTCATTCCGACCCTCGAGCCAACGCGAGGGCCGGAGGAACCTGCTTCCCTCGACTGTTATAGAATTCCAAGTATTCCTGATTGAGAGAATATGAACCGCAAAATTCCTATTGGTATTCTCGGCGCCACCGGCGTTGTCGGACAAAGATTTATCCAGATGCTGGAGCACCATCCGTGGTTTGAAGTAGCCTGGCTGGCCGCTTCCGACCGTTCCGAAGGCAAGGTCTACGCTGAGGCGGCGCGCTGGAAGCTCAAGACGCCGATTCCGCCCGCAGTGGCGGCAATGACAGTTTCGCCGGCCACTCCCGAAGGCGCGCCGAAAATTATTTTCGCCGCGCTCGACGCTTCCATCGCCGCCGAACTCGAACCACGCTTTGCCGACGCCGGCTGCGCCGTGGTTTCAAACTCGAGCGCACTACGCATGAAAGAAGACGTGCCGCTGGTCATCCCTGAAGTAAACAGCGCACACATCAAACTCATCGACACGCAATCCTGGCGCAAGAAATCCGGCGGCTATGTCGTCACCAATCCCAACTGCTCGGCCATCGGCCTCGTGCTGGCGCTCGCGCCGCTCCATCAGCACTTTGGTCTGGAGACGGTCATGGTTGTAACCATGCAGGCCGTCAGCGGCGCGGGATATCCCGGCGTGGCTTCGCTCGACATTCTGGGCAACGTGATCCCGTTCATCAAAAATGAAGAAGAAAAGATGGAAGAGGAAACGAAAAAGCTGCTCGGCCAGCTCAACGGATCGAAGATAATTCCCGGCGGATTCGCCATGAGCGCACAATGCAACCGCGTCGCCGTCGAAGACGGGCACACCGAATCGGTTTCTGTCCGCCTGAAGAAAAAAGCCAAGCCGCAGGAAATCATCGCCGCCTGGAACAGCTACCGCGCCGAACCGCAGGAACTGAAGTTGCCCAGCGCTCCCGAACGCCCGGTTGTCTATCTCGAAGCCGCTGACCGTCCCCAACCTCGCTTCGACGTAGACATGGGCGCGGGCATGACCACCGCTGTCGGACGCCTTCGCCCCTGCGGCGTGCTCGACTGGAAATTCACCGTGCTGTCGCACAACACCATCCGCGGAGCCGCCGGCGCCGCCGTGCTCAACGCCGAATTGCTGAAGGCCAAGGGATACCTGGGTAAGGAAAACGAGTGATGCAGACTTGCAGCGGGCACAACGCCGCTTTTGGGCACGGCGCTGCTTTTGGGTGGCGCAGCGCTTTCAGCGCTGCGATCAAGCTCCCCTTTTCGGAGCCGGCTTTAGCCCCTGAGGTGCGTTACTCAACCTACCCTCAACCTCCCATCGCCAATCTGCCCAGGAAGTCACGCCGATGATCGTCATGAAGTTCGGCGGAACTTCCGTCGAAGACGCCAAGGCCATAGACCGCGTTGCTTCGATCGTCGAAGGCCGCCTGGCGCAGAAGCCCGTGGTCGTGGTCAGCGCCATGGCCAAGGTGACCGACACGCTGTTGACCATGGCTCGGGCCGCCGGAGAAGGCGAGCGCAAGACCGCGCTCAAGCTCTGCCGCTCGCTGCAGGAACGCCACTACAACACCGCCAGCGAACTGCTGGGCACGGCGCGCTTCACCGAATTTCATTCCGAGCTGGGCACGGATTTTGAAGCGCTCGACGAACTGTTGCGAGGAATCTCCGCCGTCGGCGAAATCACACCCCGCACTACCGACCACGTAGCCGCATTCGGCGAAATGCTCTCCGGCAGAATCGTCGCCGCCGCCTTCGCCGCCCGCGGACTCAACGGCGCTCACGTCGATTCCCGCGACATCCTGGTCACCGACAGCGCCTACATGCAGGCGGTTCCGCAATACGAAGAGACCAACGTCAACCTACAGGAAAGAGTTCAGCCCCTGTTGGACACTGGCCAAGTGCCGGTGATGGGCGGCTTCATCGGCGCGAACCGCGCCGGCATCACCACCACCATCGGGCGCGGAGGCTCCGACTTTTCCGCCGCCATTTTCGGCGCGGGTCTGGGCGCCGACCGCATCGAGATCTGGACCGACGTCGACGGCATCCTCACCACCGATCCGCGAATCTGTCCCGAAGCGCGCCGGATCAAAGTCATCAGTTTTGACGAGGCCGCCGAGCTCGCGTATTTCGGCGCGAAAGTGCTGCACCCCGCGACGGTGCTTCCGGCCATTCAGAAAAATATTCCTGTCTACGTGCTCAATTCGCGCAATCCATCGTGCGAGGGCACGCGCATCACCACGCGAGCCCCGCAAGGCAAGAATATTTTCAAAGCCATCGCCGCCAAGAAGCGCATCACCATTGTCGACGTGGCCGCTCCCCGCATGTTGCTGGCCCACGGATTTCTGCGCTCGATCTTCGAGGCCTTCGATCGCCACAAAGTTTCCATCGACGTAGTCTCCACTTCCGAGGTCAGCGTTTCCCTCACCGTCGACTCCAATCAGGCGATCCCCGCGCTGGCTGCCGATCTCGCCAAGCTGGCCGACGTAAAGTATGAAGGCCGCAAGGCGATCGTATGCCTGGTCGGCGAAAACCTGCGCAACACGCCGGGAATCGCGGCCCTGGTCTTTCGCGAACTCGCCGACAAAAAGATTCGCATGATCTCGCAAGGCGCCTCGGAAATTAACCTGACATTCGTGATTGAAGAAGATGAAGTCCCCGACGTAGTCAAGCGCCTGCACAAAACATTTTTCTCGGAACTGGACCCGGAAGTTTTCGCCTGACCCACGTAGCGGCGGACGCATTCGTCCGCCCTCAAATTCAGCTCCAGAAAACCCTGGCCCCGGACGAATGCGTCCGGGGCTACGTGTTTCATACCAAGCGACGCCGACTGCGGTAATCTGTGTGCAGCCTATCGGATCATCATGAACCTTCTAATATTGGGCCGCGGAAAAACCGGATCGCTGGTAGCGGAAGCCGCCGCCGAACGCAAACATGAAATCCGCATCGCAGGTGCCAAGGAAAACGCATCGTGCGCCGCGCTCGCCCCAGAAAAGCTGCGCGACATCGATGTCGTCATCGACTTCACCACCCCACACTGTGTCCTCGCCAACATCGAAGCCTGCGTCAAAGCCGGCAAGAACATCGTTGTCGGCACCACGGGTTGGTATAACGAGATCGACCGTATCCGCGCCCTGGTCGAGCAGCACGGCACCGGATTCGTTTACTCCCCCAACTTCTCGGTCGGCGTGCATCTTTTTTTCGACGTGGCCCGCGCCGCCGCTGCCGCACTGCGCCACGATTACTCCGGCCAAATTTTCGAGCGCCACCACGTTCACAAGAAAGACGCGCCCTCGGGCACCGCCATCGCGATCCAGCGTGTGATCCGCGACGCCAGCGGCCGCAGCGAAGACCTGGAGATCACTTCCTTCCGCGAGGGCGACGTCGTCGGCCTGCACGAAGTCGTGCTCGAATCCTCCGCTGACCGCATTTACCTCTGTCACGATGCCAAGTCCCGACGCGGCTTCGCCGAAGGCGCCGTCCGCGCCGCCGAATGGCTCGCCGGCAAGAAGGGCTTTTACGATTTCAAGGATGTGTGGCGGGAGTTGTAAAGACCTAGCTTGCAACGTCTCTCTTTCCACCTGAACCACTCCCGCCCCGGCCTAGTTTCCCTCCACCCTCATTCGCGTTATCTTATTCCTATGCAACTCCGTGGCTGTGGCACTGCGCTGGTAACTCCCTTTCATCAGGATGGTTCCGTCGACGACGCGGCCCTGCGCAATCTGATCGCGTGGCAGATCGAGTCGGGTATTGATTTTCTTGTACCCTGCGGTACCACCGGCGAGACTCCCACCCTCACCCACGACGAATGGCTGCACGTCATCGACACGACCATCGAAGTCGCGGCAGGCCGCGTCCCCATCGTCGCCGGAGCGACGTCCAACTCCACGCACGACGCGGTCGAGAAGGCGAAAGAAATTGCCGCGCGTCCCGGAGTCAACGCCATCCTCACCGCTTCGCCCTACTACAACAAGCCCACGCAGGAAGGCCAGTACCGCCATTTCAAGGCCATCGCCGACGCCGTGGGCGACAGGCCCGTCATCCTCTACAACGTGCCCGGACGCACCGCAGCGAACCTCGAGCCCGCAACCCTGGCGCGCCTAGCCGAGGTCCCCAACATCGTGGGCGTCAAGGAAGCCAGCGGCAACATGACCCAGGTCGCAGAGGCGATCGGCCTCGTGCCCGAAACATTTCTCGTGTTCTCTGGAGACGACTCAGTCACGCTGCCGGTCATCGCGCTGGGCGGCGTGGGAGTTGTCTCCGTCGCTTCCAATGTGATCCCGCGCGAAATGGCGTCGCTCACGCGCGCCGCGCTCTCGAATGACTGGGCCGGGGCGCGCGCCCTGAATCGCAAATATCTTCCGCTGATGCAGGCCAACTTCATCGAGTCGAGTCCGCTGCCGGTGAAAGCGGTTCTCGCGATGATGGGGAAAATCGAGGAAGTCTATCGCCTGCCGCTGCTGCCCATGCGCCGCGACACGCGCTCGCGCCTGCAGAAAGTCGCCACCGAAGTGGGATTGATCGCCAAACCCGCCGGCCCCGCCGCCGAGGTGCCGGAATTTTTCATCTACGAGAACTGGGCCGCTGGACCACGCAAGATCGTCCTGCACCGCGGCTCCTGCGGCCAATGCAGCCACGGCAAGGGGCGTCCCGCGGGCCACGACGTGAATCACGCCCGCTGGCACGGCCCGTATGCAACTCTTCCCGAGGCTCGCGACGCCGCTCACGCCATGACCGGCGTGCTGATCCGCAGCGAGTGCAAGTGCGTGTAGAAAGAAATTGTTGATTGCTGATTTCCGATTGTTGATTGGAAAACCAGCGTCCGGATCGCACCAAAACCAACCTGTCATCCCGACCGAAGCGAGCGAAAGCGAGCGTAGTGGAGGGACCTTGTGTCATCCGCTTTTGACAAACCAGCAATCCGCAATCAACAATCGACAATTCATGTCTTCCCTTAAATTCTCCATCGAGCGGCTGGCCTCTCTGGGCGAAGTCGAACGCGATCCCGACGCTCGCCGGACGTTCCTCGAATTCCGCGACCAGCTCACGCAAGGCAAAATCCGTGCCGCCGAAAAAATGGGTGACCAGAAAGACGGACGTTGGACCGTTAACCCCTGGATCAAACAAGGCATCCTGCTGGGATTCCGCCTGGGCGAGCTCACGGACATGACCTCCGGCCTGTCCTTCATCGACAAAGACACTTTCCCTGCCCGCCAGTTCACCGTGGCCGATCGCGTGCGCGTCGTGCCCGGCGGATCGTCGGTGCGCACCGGGGCCTACGTCGCCCCGAGCGTCATCTGCATGCCGCCGATGTTCATCAACGTCGGCGCTTACGTCGACGAAGGCACCATGATCGATTCGCACGCGCTGGTCGGCTCCTGCGCGCAGATCGGCAAGCGCGTGCACCTGAGCGCGGCCGCGCAGATCGGAGGAGTGCTCGAGCCCATCAACGCCGCACCCGTCATCATCGAAGACGACGTGCTGGTCGGCGGCAATTGCGGAGTTTATGAAGGCACGCTGGTGCGGGCACGCGCGGTTCTAGGCGCAGGGACGATTCTCACGCGCTCGACTCCGCTCTATGACTTGGTGCGCGGCGAAGTCTACCGCGCCACCGCGGACGCGCCGCTTGAGGTTCCTGAGAATGCCGTGGTTGTCCCCGGGTCGCGCGCGGTGAAGCAGGAGAAAGGCCCTTGGGGCTGGAATCTTTCGCTCTACACTCCGGTCATCGTGAAATACCGCGACGAAAAAACCGACCGCGGAATCGAACTGGAAGACTGGTTGCGGTAGCTGTGCGAATTTAGGCTTCGCTGCTAGCAGGAATACTGGCGTTCTGGGACTCGCAACCCTTGCATTTGCGGTCTCATTCCTGCGGTCTGACCTGGAACATTGCGAGTTTCCGGACTATTTCCGGGGTGCTTACTTTACTTTCTGCTAAGATGTAAAGCATGGCCGAAGCCAAACTATCGTCCAAGAACCAGATCGTTATCCCCCGCGAAGCCCGCGAAGCGCTTGACCTTAAACCCGGCGACAAACTTATCGTGCGCGTTCACGGCGGAAGTCTCCTTATCCTGGAGAAACCCAAGTCCTATCATCGGGCGATTCTGGGCCGTGGCGCTTACCCGAAGGACTACCTGGAGAAAGAACGGGACAGTTGGAAGTAGCACGCGTCCGCGCCTTCCTGCGTCGCCATCCGCGCGTCGCTCTCGACACCTGCATTTTCATCTATCAATGGGAAGCTAACCCCCGTTATTCGCCGCTAACCAACGTCATTTTTTCTTCCGCGGAGCAGTCACACATAACCGTCGTTACGTCGACCATTACGATGACCGAACTCCTGGTCCACCCATACCAGAATAGCGACGTCGTGAGAATCAATGAGTTGTTCGGGCTGCTTTCGACTTATCCCAATCTCGAGTGGATCGCGCCGGACCTCGACATCGCCGCGCGCGCCGCCGAGATTCGCGCCCGGCATCGCTTGCGCACCCCCGACGCCCTGCAAGCCGCGACCGCCGTGCACGCCCACGCGACTGCGTTGGTTACGAACGATCCAGTTTTTCGCCGGGTTTCACAACTAGAAGTGCTGATTCTCGACGAGTTTTCTCTGACGTCAAATCGCTGAAGCCGGCCCGATTACCGCAACTCAACCCTTAACTTCCCCGCTCCGCTCGACTCGATTCGAATCTGTTCCAGTCTCCCAATGACCGCATCCGCATGCTCTAACGCGTCTGCCGCGTAGGTGCTTGTAATTCCAATTACCTTCATCCCGCCAGCGCGCGCCGACTGAATTCCCGCGGGCGCATCCTCGATCACCAAACAGTCTGCCGGGTCGAATCGCAGCGACCCCGCGCCCTTCAAATACGGCTCGGGGTGCGGCTTTCCATGCGTTACATCATCCGCCGTAACCAGAACTTTCGGAACCGGCAATCCGCAGAAGCGCAGGCGATTCGTGGCCAGCAGTCGCGACCCGGATGTGACCACGCCCCACCGCCCTTCCGGAATCGAGCGCAGCAGGTCGGCCGCTCCGGGCATGACCGTCACTCCACGCTGATCGGCCGCCTCATGCTTCTCGATTGCGTTGGCCTCGGCTTCGGCGTCCAGATGCGGGGCCACGCGCCGGATCACCTCGATCGTGCGCACTCCGTGGGCAATCGCCATCACGGCGTCTGCGTCGACGCCCTTGCGCCGCGCCCACTCCCGCCACTCGCGGTCGACCGCGCGGGTCGAGTCGACGAGAACTCCGTCCAGATCAAAAAGAATGGCTGAGCAGGAACAGGGAAAGGTAAGCATCTTCAGATATTTATCACCACGAGCGGGAGTCGCCGGCGAGCTTCAATACTGTTTTCATCCTGAGCGAAGCGAAGGACCTGTGCAGATTGCCGACAGCATCTCAGTGTCAGCCAGTTACGTAGGTCCTTCGCTTCGCTCAGGATGACAACGCTCGGATGACAACAACACAGATTGCCCACGCGCCGGAAGACTCGGCTGGCTCGGCGCGGCGAGCGCCGTCTGCTGCGCCCGCTGCCGCAGCGTTAGGTGCCGCTGGCGGAAGTGCTGCTTGGCGCGATGGCCCCAGGCACGCACGAACCAGTAATTCAGTCCCGCACCGATCGCGGCGCTGGTCAGTGGAATCAAGCGCCCGGCCCACTTCTCTACCACTTCCGCGCCGGCCTTCGCCGCAATGCTCTGGATGACGCGGGGCACAAACTTATTGACCACTTCTTTTTCGAGCAACTCCCGGCTGATGTCGACTCCGGCCGCGCTGGCCGCGGCAATCCACAGTTCGGCGATCTCTTCGTCGGTGTTGAACTCGAATCCGTAGAGCAGGCTCAGTTTCTGGATCGTCCGCATGGTGATCGCCGAAAGAATACCGAGATCCGGAACGATCGTCAGCAACCCGCCCAGCCCGAGTCCCGCGCCTTCGATGGCCGCGACCTTCATGCCGCTGCGGATGATCGAGTCGGCTACCACATCGAGCTCGCCAATCTCCAGCGAGAAGACGCCATGATATCCGCTGATGGGCACGCGGTAGGCCGCCCGCAGTTGCAGCAGAAATTTTGCCGGATCGACGCGCACGGTTGAGTAGGCGCGCGTCAGCCCCTTGACCATCGCGGTCTCCACGCGCCGCCGAAGCCACGATTTGCGCTGCTCCGCCATAGCTTCAACCTTACCGCACCGGGAACGAGAAAGCCATTAGGAGATGAAGTCGTTCCTCAATCGGTCGATCGTTGCCGCCGCGTTGGATACCGATTCGGAGAACGCCTTTATAGCCGCCGTGGTCGCATTCCGTCTCGCGTCTAGAACCATCCACCGGGGCGAAAGCCCGTCTCCCCTTGCAGCCCTGACGCGGCGCTAAAGCGCCGCTCTTCCACGCCACCCTCGCCGCTCTTCCACGCCACCCTCGCCGCTCTTCCACTTGCCGCTCGTGGCTCAAAGCTCACGGCTATGTGCTAGCATCATCTTTACTCAATGCCAACTGGAAAACTGCAAATTATCCCCCTGGGGGGCCTGGGCGAGTTCGGTATGAACTGCATGGCCGTACGCTGGGGAGACGACATCATCGTCATCGACGCCGGACTCATGTTCCCCGAAGCCGAACTTCTGGGCGTCGACATCGTGGTTCCCGACATTTCCTATCTCGTCGAGAACCGCCAGCGCGTTCGCGGCATCATCCTCACCCACGGCCACGAGGATCACATCGGCGCGTTGCCCTGGATGCTCTCCGAACTCAAAGTTCCGGTCTGGGGCACCGAGTTCACGCTCGCCTACGTGGAAGATAAACTCGACGAGCACGGCCTGCTCGACGACGCCGACCTGCGCGAAATGCGCCCCAATGAGCGCTTCAAGGCCGGACCGTTCACCATTCACCCCATTCAGGTCACGCACAGCCTGGTCGATTGCGTGGCGCTCGCTGTCCACACACCGCTCGGGGTGATCATTCATACCGGCGACTTCAAAGTCGACCCCACGCCGACTGACAACAAACTATTCGACCTGCACACCTTCGCCGAGTACGGCAAGAATGGCGTGCTGGCCCTGTTTCAAGACTCCACCAACATCGAGCGCAAGGGATACACGCCCAGCGAGCGCGCCGTGCGGCGCAAGTTCGACGAAGTTTTCGCCCATACCAAGCGGCGGCTTTTTATTTCGTGCTTCTCGTCGTCGATTCATCGCATTAATCTCGCGGTGCAACTCGCCCACGAGCACGGCCGCAAAGTCGCGTTCCTTGGACGGTCGATGAACAATTCCGCCGAGATTGCCGAAGACCTCGGCTACATCGAAGTTCCCGATGGACTGGTCATCAATCCCGGCGAGATGAAGAATTTCCCGCCGGAAAAAGTTTGCGTGCTCATCAGCGGCACGCAGGGCGAGCCCATGTCGGCTCTGTCGCGCGCCGCGGTCGACAATCACAAACACGCGAAAATCGAAAAGGGGGATACGGTCGTTTTGTCGTCGCGCATCATCCCCGGCAACGAGAAAACAATTTACCGGATGATCGACCACCTGTTCCGCCGCGAAGCCTACGTCATCTACGAAGACGGAACTTCGCCGCCGATTCACGTCAGCGGACACGCCAGCCAGGAAGAACTCAAGCTCATCATCAACCTGGTCAAGCCGCGCTACTTCATCCCCATTCACGGCGAGTACCGGCAACTGAAGCTGCACGCCGAAATGGCCGGCGCGATGCACAGTTCCGTCGGCAAAGTCATGCTCATCGAGAGCGGAGACGTTCTCGAATTCGACGAACTCGGCGCGCGCAAAACCGCCCGCATCAAAGTCGGCCGCGTATGCATTGATTCCGGCTCGCGCACGGATGTAGTCGAAGACCTGATTATTAAAGACCGCCTGCACCTCAGCGAAGACGGCATCGTGCTGCCCATCATCGCCATCAACAAGTTGTCGGGCGATGTGGAATCGGCTCCGGAGATCGTGACTCGCGGCTTCAATCCCGGCGACGACGGCCTGCTGGAAGGCGCCAAGCGCATCGTCGAAGACACGCTGGCGCATTCCAGCGACGAGGAAAAAGGCGACTACGGCGTGATCAAAGAAAAAATCCGTGCCGACCTGAAGCGCTATATCTCCAAGCAAACTCAGAAGCGGCCGCTGATTATGCCGGTAATTCTGGAAATCTAATCGGCCGCGGATTTACCTTTGATCTAGACGTGCGTGTCATCCTGAGCGTGTCCCGCAGGGACCTCCGAGAATAGCCCGCCACTTCCAGTGGCGGGAAATCGGCCATTAACGATAGCCTGTGCCGTAGGCACGACTGAAAACACCCAACGAATGATCACCCTCGACGATCTCCACTCGGCCCGCACCCGCCTCGACGGCGTCACCGTCCGCACGCCCCTGATCGAACTTGATCACGGCGACGCCGACCGCCGGCTCTTCCTTAAGCCCGAAAACCAGCAACCCATCGGCGCCTTCAAACTTCGCGGAGCGTACAACAAAATCGCCTCCTTGTCAGAGGAGGACCGTAAGCGCGGCGTCATTACCTACTCCAGCGGCAATCACGCGCAGGGTGTCGCTTACGCCGCCCGCGCTCTGGGCGTGACGGCCGTCATCGTCATGCCCAGCAACGCCCCCGCCATCAAACGCGAGGCAACTGCCGCGCTGGGCGCCGACATCGTACTGGTAGGTCCCGGCAGCTTGGAACGCCAACTGAAGGCCGAAGAACTGGCCGCCGAGCATGGCTACATCATCGTGCCGCCTTACAACGACGAGCAGATCATCGCTGGGCAAGGAACGATGGGACTCGAGCTTCTCGAAGATATGCCTGACGTCGAAACCGTGCTCGCCCCTGTGGGCGGCGGAGGCCTCATCAGCGGGGTCGCCGCGGCCATTAAGCTGAGCCAGCCGTCGGTCAACGTCTTCGGCGTCGAACCGGAACTGGCGGCCGACGCCCAAGCCAGCCTGCGCGCCGGAAAAATCGTCGAGTTCGCCGCCGAACAGGTCACGCGCACCCTCGCCGACGGCCTTCGCACGCAAAGTGTCGGCAACATCACGTTCGACCACATGCAGTGTTTTGTCGATGGCATCGTGACGGTCAGCGAGGACGAGATTCGGCAGGCCATGAAGCTGCTGGCCGCCAATCCCGCCACTGTGGCCGAACCCAGCGGCGCAGTCGCGACCGCCGGATTTCTTTTTCACGCCGATCAGTTGCCGAAGACCAGGCTCACTGTGGCCATCATCTCCGGCGGCAACATTGAGCCGCAGATGTTCAGGGAATTACGGCCGTGATCGATCCCAACTTCACAATCCCCACCCTGCCGCAAAAAACGCGGCAAGGATGGGGCACCCAATATCCTTGGCCCAGACGTTGCAAGCAACGTCTCTACGACCAATAATCTATCAATATGAGACTTCGACTCGTTCTTCTTGCCGTCGCGCTTCTCGCCGCCGCGTTTTTCGTGGTCACGCCGATCGCCTCCGGTCAGGCGCAGCGCGGCACGCTCGTCCACGAAGAAACCATCCGCGTATCTCCCGCCGCCGACGCCGCCAAACTCGGCGAGGCCGGCCGCGGACACGAACTCGTCATCCTCGATACCAGCCGCGACTGGACTCATGTGGAAGCCATCATTCGCGAACCAAAGAAAGACGCCGACGAGGATGACCCGGAATCCGAAGGCAAGACGATTACAGGATGGATTTTGGACAAGGCCCTGGTGACCCTGGCGACTCCCAACGGCGACAAGATTATTTTCGGCGAAGCCGCCGACTCCGAGGACCAAGCCAGCCGCCGCCGCGGCCGCCGCGATGCTGCCCAAGACGCCATGCGGCTCTACTACCGCATTTACGATCTGTTTCCAACGTCGCCGCTGGCCGCCGAAGGACTCTACCGCGCCGCCGACATCCGTTGGCAGGTCGAGCGATCCGACGTGCTGACGCGACCCTCGGCCCGCGAGCGCGATTCCTACATGCGCGGCCAGATCGACGAGCAGTGGATGAAGCTGGTAATGAAGAAATTTCCCGGCACCAAGTGGGCCGACCTCGCCGCCTTCCATCTCATCGAAAACAAACTTTGCGGTGATTGGCAGGGCGCGTCGAAGTGTCCGGAAAAAGAAGCCGACATGTACGAGAAATATGCGAAAGAGCACGACCAGTCTCCGTCCGCGCCCGAAGCGCTGTACAACGCCGCCTGGCGCCGGTCTGCCCTGATCGAGATTTATAAGACCGAGGCCAATCAGAAAAAATCCGAGGAAGCGAAAAACCGCGCGCTCGAACTGACCCAAAAAATTGTCAGCCAGTATGGTCAAAGTGACTGGTCATTGCGCGCGCAGAGTCTGATGTTTTACATTCAACAGGGCGTACCAACCTTCGGAAACACGACGGACTAACCTTGCCGATTTATCAAGCTGTTGTTCTTGCCATTATCCAGGGCATTGCCGAATTTATTCCCGTCTCCAGTTCCGCCCACCTGATCATCGTGCGGCGGTTGCTGGGCTGGAACGAGCTTTCGCCCGCCCACGAACTCAGTTTTGACGTGGCGCTTCATTTCGGCACTCTGCTTTCCGTGCTCTTCTATTTCCGCCGCACTTGGTTTCAGATTGTGCGCGCCGCGTTCGGAGGAAAAGTCGTGCGATTCTCCGAGGCCGGCGGCTCCGACGTGAACCTCACCGCAGACGAACAGAAAGAAGAGCGCTTGCTGCTTTGGTTTCTGGCGGCGGCAACAATCCCCGGGGCCATTGCGGGCAAGTTGCTGGAACATTCCGCCGAAGACTACTTCCGCGAACACATCTTCCTGATCGCAGGAGCGTTGATCGTGGTTGCGCTCCTGATGTGGCTGGGAGAAAAAATCGGCAGCCTGCAAAAACCTCTGACCGGGATTTCCCTCGTCGATTCGCTGATCATCGGGGTGGCGCAAGCCTTTGCCCTGATTCCCGGCGTTTCGCGCTCCGGCGCAACCATTACGGCTGGCCTGTTCCGAGGACTCAAGCGCGATGCAGCGGTGCGGTTCAGCTTCCTGCTGTCAACGCCGCTCATCGCGGGAGCCGCGTTGCTCAAGGCTCACGAAGTCCACAAAGAAGGTCTCCCCGCGGGCATGCACGGCCCATTTCTCGTCGGGATCATCGTTTCCGCAATTGTCGGCTACGGGGCGATTGCGTGGCTGGTCCGATACCTCCAGTCGAACAGCCTGAAAGTTTTCGTCATCTACCGGATTGTGCTCGGCGTAGTGGTGATTGCGCTGGCGTATTTCTGGCATCTTCAATAAGTCCGGTCCGCCCCCTACTGGCACACTCAGGCCCGCGCCAACCCAGGCTTCTGGCGCAGAGCGTGGCCGGGAAGCTAAGTGGATACTAAGCCGGTTTTCCTCGATTGTCGGATGCCCGGCTTCTTGGCATAATGTAAAGGCTCTGGCCGATTGCGGCACCGGGACAGAAGTGTGTCTTCGGTGTGAATCTGCCTACATGGATTATCTGGCAAGCATCTTCATTCCCACCGGGAACCGGCGGCTCAATGAGCTCGTCGGATTCCTGATGTGCGTCTCCGCGCTCCTCCTGTTCCTCGCGCTGGCTTCGTACTCTCCACTCGACCCCTCGTGGAACAGTGCCTCAGTGCTGACCGGTTCCCACGCCGCGCGCAACTGGATCGGCGTGGTCGGCGCCTACACCGCCGACATGCTGCTGCAGTTCTTCGGCATCGGAGCATTTCTGCTGGTGATTTTCCCGGCGATGCTGGGCGCCCGCTGGTTCCGCTCCAGCCAGGTACAATCTCCGCTGGCCAAGAGCCTGGGCGGAATCTGGCTGGTCATGTTCGTTCCCGCCATGCTGGCCCTGCTGCCCGGCCACTTGCGCTGGATGCACGTGATTCCCATCGAAGGCCTGCTTGGGCGAGTCGTCGGCGACGTGCTGATTCACTACCTGAACGTGGTGGGCGCCTACATCGTCTGCGCCACCGTGCTCGCCGTGGCGTTGTATCTTTCGACGGCGTTCTCGTTCTCGGCGATTCAACTGTGGGCTCCGACGCGGTTCGCCTTCGTCACCGCGCTGTGGAATCGATATAAAGACTGGCAGGGAGAGCGCGCGAAGAAACGCCAGCAGAAGGAACTGGAACAGCGGCGGATCTCAAAGCCGGTGGTAAAGACGCAGTTGATTCAAACGCGGCCAAGCTCGCCCGCCGCGCCAACGCCCGCGGAACCGCGCCGCACCGGCATCGAGCGCATGATGGAAGAAGAAGCGCCCAAACCTGCGCCGGCAACCGGCGGAATTCTCGCCGAGCCTCTGGCTTCAGATGCGTCACCGGCATCGGTAGCCGAACCTGAAGTCACCGCGCGCGGCGACAGCGGAAATAAAGCCAAGACCACGATGCCGCGCATCGCCGCCGGCGGATACAAGTTGCCCTCGAGCAGTCTGCTGCAGCGTCCCGACGAACAGCAGCAAGTCGACGCCGATGAACTCAAACTGCTGGCGCAGGTGCTCACCGAAAAATACGCCGAGTTCGAGATTCACGGGCAAATCACGCAGATCAATCCCGGCCCGGTCGTTACGACGTTCGAGTTCAAACCTGAAGCCGGAATCAAGTACAGCCGCATCACCAATCTTTGCGACGACCTTTGCCTGGCGTTGAAGGCCGAGAGCATTCTGATCGAGCGCATGGCCGGCAAAAGCACGGTGGGCATTCAGGTGCCGAACCGCCAGCGCGAAATCATCTGGCTGCGGGAGAACATCGAATCACAGGAGTTCATGGGATCGAAGTCGAAGATGACGATCGCCATGGGCAAAGACATCAACGGCCGCATCGTCACGGCCGATTTGGCTGGGATGCCGCATCTTCTGATCGCCGGTTCGACGGGCGCGGGCAAGAGCGTGGCCATCAACGCCATGATCATGTCCATCCTGTACAAGGCGACGCCCGATCAGGTGCGCCTGATTCTGGTGGATCCGAAGCGCCTCGAACTGGGCAACTACGAAGGCGTTCCGCATCTTTATACGCCGATCATCACCGAGCCGAAACTAGCGGCCAATGCGCTGCGCAATGCCGTGCGCGAAATGGAACGCCGGTTGAAGCTGCTCGCGGCCAAGGGTGTGCGCAACATCGACCAGTACAACCGGCTGTTCGATCAGAATGGCACGCCCAGCCTGTTCGCCGAAGAGTCGGACGAGAAACCGATTCCCTACATCGTCATCATCATCGACGAGTTGGCCGATCTGATGATGCTCGATTCCAGCAACGTGGAAGAGTCGATCACGCGGCTGGCGCAGATGGCGCGCGCCGTAGGCATTCACCTGGTGCTGGCGACGCAGCGGCCCAGCGTCGATGTAATTACAGGATTGATCAAGGCGAACTTCCCGGCTCGCGTGTCGTTTCGCGTGGCCACGAAAGTCGACTCACGAACCATTCTCGACGCCAACGGCGCGGAGGCTCTGCTGGGCAAAGGCGACATGCTGTATCTGCCGTCGGGCTCAGCGCGCGTGCATCGACTGCACGCTCCGTTTGTTACGGAGAAGGAAATTGCCGCGGTGGTCGAGTTCTGGAAGTCGCAAGGCTTGGCGGAATATCAGCAGCAGTTCCTGGAAGCGCCAAAGGGCGAGCGCGAAGCCGGATCCGAAGGCGGCGGAGAGCCCGGCCAGGACGGCGAACCCGAAGACGATCCCATGTACGGCGATGCGGTGAAGCTGGTGGTCGAGTTCGGCAAGGCCTCCACTTCCCTGCTGCAGCGGCGTTTGCGCATCGGCTACGGCCGCGCCGCGCATCTCATCGATCTCATGGAGCAGGACGGCATCGTCGGCGCCGCCGACGGCCCCAAGCCGCGCGAGGTGCTCAAGCGCCCTGACTGGATTTCCGAAATCGAAGAAACGACGCGCTAGCACCAGCCGTTGACTCAATGCCGCAGAAGAATATTCTGACTCTCCTGGAAGGCGGCGACCGGCGGACGATTGGCCGCGCGGATCAGGTTGCGGCCATGGTGTCCAACGATCCACGACTCTTTCCAAAGCTAATTGCGGGACTGTGGTCTGCGGATCAAATCGTACGGATGCGCGCCGCGGACGCAACCGAGAAGGTCACGCGAGAGCATCGTGAGCTTCTCCATCCCTACAAGCAAGAACTGCTGGGTTTGATGGCCGAGAGCCAGGAGCAAGAAATGCGCTGGCATCTGGCCGTGATGGTCCCGAGGCTCGTCCTCAGCGCGAGGGAACGGCGAGCCGCAATCTCTTCGTTGAACAGTTATTTGAACGACCGCAGCTCCATCGTGAAGACCTTCGCTCTTCAGGGACTGGCTGACTTGGCGCAGGATGAATCGAATCTGCGGCCCAGAGTGCTGGAGATTCTGCGCGAGGCGACCCGAAACGGCACCCCGGCCATGAAAGCTCGGAGCCGAAAGCTGCTGATCCAGTTAGAGCGCGGCTGATGGGCGAGAACTCTCCCGTGCAGCAACGCCAATTGTTTTCCGCCACACCGAGTCCTATAATTCTCGCCTCAAGATGGGAGTGCTCACTACGTCTGCCTCTGCTCGAATTCCACCAACCTCCAGCGACCCCAAAAGGTATGGCGGGTTGGATTTTCACGTCTATCAGGAGTTGAAGATCGCACTCCATCGGCACTTGCTAAATAAGGTGGACCTCGAAAGAGTGTTTAGCGTCCCGAACGACCGCACGCGGGCGCAAGTGTTGGCGGTGATCCAAGAGGTCGTATCACAAGTCAAGGCGCCGTTCGGTGTTCCTGAAAGGGAGCGTCTGTCGCTTGAGATCCTGGATGAAATGTTTGCCTTGGGGCCGCTCGAACCGTTGCTCCAAGATCCGACCATCAGCGATATTTTGGTCAATGGGGCCAGGGAAGTTTACGTGGAGCGGGCAGGCATTCTGGAAGAAACCAAGGTAATGTTCAAGGATGATGCGCATTTGATGCGCATCATCCAAAAGATTGTCTCCGCGATCGGACGCCGCGTGGATGAATCGTCGCCCATGGTGGACGCTCGACTGGCTGACGGTTCTCGCATCAATGTAATTATCCCGCCTTTGGCGATTGACGGTCCTCATCTTTCAGTGCGGCGTTTTGGCCACGCGCCAATCACCGAAGATCATCTCCTGGCATGTCAGTCCCTGTCGGCGCCGATGCTGGCGTTGTTGAAGGCTGCAGTCGCAGCGCGTCTCAACATCGTGATTTCTGGCGGGACTGGCGCCGGAAAGACCACATTACTGAACGTGCTCTCGGGTTACATTTCTTCGAAAGAGCGCATTGTCACCATCGAAGACTCGGCGGAACTGCAATTGAAGCAACGGCATGTAGTCCGGTTGGAGTGTCGCCCCGCCAACGCAGAAGACAAGGGCGCAATTCAAGCGCGACAACTGTTGATGAACAGCCTGCGGATGCGTCCCAATCGGATCGTGGTGGGTGAGGTGCGCGGCGAGGAAGCTCTCGATATGCTGCAAGCCATGAACACCGGCCATGACGGTTCCATGACCACGGTTCACGCCAACAGCCCGCGCGACGCGCTCGCCCGCATAGAGACCATGGCTATGATGGCGAACCTGAATTTACCGGAAAAAGCGATTCGACGACAGATCGCGTCGGCGGTTTCTTTAGTTCTTCAGACTGCGCGCTTCACCGACGGAACGCGCCGGCTCACCCATATCACCGAAATCACAGGCATGGAATCCGACGTGGTGAGCATGCAGGATTTATTTTTGTTTGAGAAGCAAGGAGTTTCCTCCGACGGGCGCGTTCTCGGAACTTTCCATTCCACGGGAATCCGGCCCAAGTTCGCCGAAAGACTCAAAGCCGCTGGCTTGGATCTGCCGTCAGGCATGTTTGACCAAACCGGAAGACACTCGAAGTGAACGGTGAACGTTCGACTTGGCGGCATACTAGCCGGGCCCATGTGGTTCATCTCTCGTTTTATCCCTTGGTGCGGTTGTGGCGAGTCAGCGCCGTAACCAGCTTTTGTAATGCAGCATTACTGTCGCGTGAACAGCCTTCGAAGTTTTCGGCGTGGACTTGTTGCTGAACACCAGATAATAAATTCCCGCGCCCGGCGGAATGTCCGCCTGCACGGAACTCCCGGTGACGTTGCCGCTGTCGTAAAGCGAACTGGTCGCGTATCCCTTCTGCCAAACCGCAAACGCGGATTCGGTCAGAACGTAGGCCTCAATGCTGTTGTCGTTATTCGTTCCCGGGTTTTGGTCGCCCGCCGAACTCATACGGCTGGCACTGGAACTCTCAGCGGTGGACTTGAACTGGCCAACCGCGGCTACATTCGCCGTCCCTTCGGGCAAAGAAAATTTGTAATAGCGGAAGGCGCGTGGAGTAACCGAAAAAGCAGAGTCGACGATGATCCGATCCTGCTTAACCCCGAACAACTCCCGCACCTGCTGCGGGACCAGGCTGTCGCTGTTCACTACCCAAAAAACGCCTCCAACCAGGAGTGCCAGCAGCACCCAAAGAACCACGCGCCGTTTGCGGCGCGGCCGTGGAATCTCCGCAGGGGGCGGCGCCTCCGCCACAGGGGCAATTTTCGGTGGAGAGCTCACCGGCTTCCCGCTTTCAGACAGAACTGCTCCTCTTCCGGCAGGTCTCGATGTTAGCACAGGTTTTTGACCGGTTGATGTGTTCGTCCAGCCCAGCCCGGAACAATCCGATTATCCGGCTTTGGCCGCGCTGCCATCCAGCCCAAGTTTGTCGGCGATTGGCTTCAGGGCCTCGATGCAGAAGGCAATGTGCTCGTCGAGATCTACGCCCAGAGCGGCCGCACCTTGAACAATGTCGTCGCGGTTCACCTTGCGGGCGAAGGCTTTGTCCTTCATCCTTTTTCGCACCGACTTGACGTCGACTTCGGCCAGCGACTTGCCAGGCTTGATCAACGCAACGGCGGTGATGAATCCGGCGAGTTCGTCGCAGGCGAACAGAGCCTTCTCCATGGGCGTGTCGCGGGTGACGCCGGTGTATTCGGCATGCGACATGATGGCGCGGCGGATTTCGTCGGAGTATCCGCGCTCTTTCAGGATCTCGTTGCCTTTGTACGGATGATCTTCGAGGCTGGGCCAGCGCTCGTAGTCGAAATCATGAATCAGCCCGACGATGCCCCACAGATCCTCGTCTTCCAGTGAGTCGTCGCCCAGCTTGTGGGAGCAGGCGCGCATGCAAGCTTCAACCGCCAGCGCGTGCTTGCGCAAACTTTCAGACTGTGTGAACTCAGTTAGTAAACACCACGCGGACTCGCGATCAATCATGGTTTTCGCCTGTTTTCTCCTTATGTTTTCCGTGTTGCTTTGCTTCTTACCCGCAAAATTCGCGGGCTTCCAGCATTTTAACCTTGACTTCCACAGGGCAGATGCCGCAGATTGAGCGTGCAAGCAGGAACCATCCCCCAAGTAGTTCCTGCGGTTGCAGTTAGGCTGTACGGAGGGCCCCGCTCTGGCACTCCCACAACCCGATGGCTACGACTCTTGCCCCGGTAGATTCACGGGAAGTCGTCCGATGCGATCACTGCCTGCTGGTCCAGTTTCGAACATCCAACAATAATTGCCGACGCTGTCACGCGTCTCTGGACGAGGAACCTGAACCCGAGCCCATCACGGTAGCGCCACCGTTGATGATGCCCGTGCCCGGCAGCAACGGTCGCGGACACCTGAACCTGGCGACCTCCATCCGCTCGCTGCGCCTGCGTAACGGGCTCAGCCAGCGCCAACTCGCGGGACGCATGTCGGTGCCGCGCACCTACGTATCCAAGATCGAAAACGAAAAAGCCACGCCGACGCTGTCGTCCCTGGAACGGCTGGCGCGCGCACTGGAGGTCACCGTGCCTGATCTGCTCAGCGGCGGCGAACGCACCCGCCAGGAAGAAGTGATGGAACTGATGAAAGATCAGTTTATCGCGGAGTTGCTGCCGTTTGTCTCGCAACTGAATGGGATGCAGATGTCGAGCATTCTGACCCAGGTGCGGGATCTGACGGTGCGGCCGAGACGGAGCGCGTAGAAGTGGAAGAGTAAAGGAAAAAGTGGAAGAGCGGCCCTTTAGGGCCGCGTCCGCGCAGAAAAAGAAACAAGGGGCTTTCAGCCCCGGTTGATGCAAACAGAGCTTATCCGGGCAACCAGCCAACAACACTAACGCCGGGACCGATTTCTGGGTCCCGGCTCTTTTTTCCAGAGAAAAGCACCCTGTCATTCCAAGCGAAGGACCTCAGCACTCGTCTGCGCCGCCGTTTGAATCCAACATGGATCGATCTTCATCTATCGATCATGAATCTGGAACAGGACAGAAATATTTTCCACCTCATGGGCGGCCCCGGCTTCATTTCAGAGGCGGGAAATCCGGTTGGGCAGCATGGAGCTGAACCGTCCGACGGCCCCCTGCTAGATGCCTATTCAACCGCAGTAACCGGCGCGGTCGAGCGCATGAGCCCGTCGGTGGTGAATATCGAAGTGCATCAGAGCGCGGGCCGCACGCGCTCGGGAGAGCCGAGCGAGCGGCACGGCGGAGGCTCGGGATTCGTGTTCACCCCGGATGGTCTAATCCTCACCAACAGCCATGTTGTGCATGAAGCGGCGCGCATTGCCGTGACGCTGGCCGACGGGCGGCGCATGCCGGCCACGGTGATCGGAGATGATCCGGCGAGCGACCTGGCCGTGATTCGCCTGGATCAGCCGCACTCCGGCGAACCCGGCCTGACTGCGGCCGCGCTGGGCGATTCCCAGAGCCTGCGCGTGGGGCAGATCGTGATTGCGATTGGCGCGCCCTACGGCTTTCAGTCAACGGTGACGGCAGGCGTGGTGAGCGCCTTGGGGCGGTCGCTGCGCTCATATTCCGGACGGCTGATTGACGACGTGATTCAGACCGACGCGTCGCTGAACCCGGGAAACTCAGGCGGGCCGCTGGTCGATTCCGCCGGCCGCGTGGTGGGCGTGAATACCGCGACGATTCTGCCTGCGCAGGGCATCTGTTTTGCCATCGGCATCAACACGGCGAAGTTTGTGGCCAGCCGTCTGCTGCGCGATGGTCGCATCCGGCGCAGCTACATTGGCGTCTCGGCACAGACCGTGCCGGTGCACCGGCGCGTAGTGCGGTTCTACGATCTGCCGAAAGAAATGGGCGTGGTCGTCCTCGGCGTGGAAGAGAACAGCCCGGCGAAGCGCGCAGGGCTGCGCGATGGGGATGTCATCGTCGCGTTGGAGGGTCAGCCGGTGGCCGGTGTCGATGACCTGCATCGCGTGCTGACCGACGTGCGCGTGGGCGTCAGCTGCACGCTGACCGTGCTGCGCTGGACCGAGAAGCTGGAGTTGAAGGTGGTGCCGGAAGAAGCGCGGTAGGCCGCGTGACGGCGCGCTAGCCACTCCCGTCATGTCCGTAGCAAGTTAAAATGTCCGGTTTTTGTAGCAAGTGAAATGTCCGGTTTCAAAGTTGTGCCCTCGCCGTTTGGGTTGGGTTGATTTTAGGGATGGGGTTGCAGGGGAAGGGGGCAGTTCCCCTTCCCCTGCTCAGTTCTGTAGAAGCTTTGGCCGGTAAGGACGCACCGCCGGCGTCATAGCGACCCAGGCAATGCGGTCCGTGGGT
>Ga0209656_10000014_pt1 | contig 135287 bp, 128 predicted proteins | sample BogFormECP12_OM2_FD_188239 | JGI IMG/M metagenome (GOLD analysis project Ga0209656, IMG submission 188239) | Bog forest soil microbial communities from Calvert Island, British Columbia, Canada - ECP12_OM2 (SPAdes) (version 2) | ecosystem: Environmental > Aquatic > Freshwater > Wetlands > Bog ...
AACGCGATGCACTCTGTGATTGGCGTGCTTCCTGCGGGATTTCGATTTCCGGATGATGCGGACGTGTGGGCGGCGGCCGATGTAGAGGGGGAGAATCCAAGCCGTACATCGCACAATTACTCTGGGGTAGGCCGATTAAGAGATGGGGTAAGCGTCGCACAGGCGCGCGAAGACATCAGCGCCATCGCGCGAAGAATCTACCAGACGAATGACAAGAGCGATTATTTGCTCCGCGATGGAGCGGTAGTCTCACTGCAGGATTCGATTACAGGCACGGTGCAGCGGCCGCTGCTCATTCTGCTGGGTGCGGTCGGATTCTTATTGCTGGTGGCATGCGCCAATGTTGCGAACCTGCTGCTGGCGCAGGCGTCGGTGCGGGAGCGCGAGCTTGCGATTCGCGGCGCGCTCGGCGCCGGGCGTGGCCGTCTGGTGCGCCAGTTCTTGACCGAGGCGTTTCTGCTTTCGCTGATCGGCGGAGTTCTTGGAGTGCTCGCCGCTATCTGGGGTGTCGCTGGATTGGTGGCGGTGGCTCCAGACAGTTTGCCGCGACTCGACAGTGTTTCTGTAAACGTGCCGGTACTGCTCTTTGCGTTAACACTCTGCTTTGCGATGGCTGCCTCGCTGGGAGCGTTTACAGCCGCGCGGGCCACGCGTGGCGATGTGAGGAACGGACTTGCCGAGGGCGGGCGTGGGCAAGCCGGATCGCAAGGGGGACAGCGCGTTGGCCGAGCGCTGGTCGCGGCACAGATCGCGATCACCCTGGTGCTGGTAGTCGCTGCTGGTTTGCTGGGACGTAGCTTAATGAAAGTCCTCGATGTGGATCCAGGATTCCGCGTGGACAAGATCGTCGCGATGGACGTTTCGCTGCCGTGGGTGGACGATCCCAAGGCGAAGGCGGCCCATGGAGTTTTCTTTTCGAACTTGATGGACCGGCTGAAGCAAATCCCCGGCGTGCGTGGCGTGGGAGCGGTCAGCGCTCTGCCCATGACCGGCGGGCTGCCCGACGGAATGTTCGTGTTGATGACGGAGAAGGAAGTTCCCAAAACGATGGAAGGCTTCGCCGCGTTGTTTAACGTCGGGGTCCCCCCAAAGGAGCGGATCGGCACTGCCGATTTTTGCGTCTCGACTGAAGGATATTTCCGGGTGCTGGGAATTCCGGTGATCCGGGGACGAATGTTCGACGAGCGCGATAGAGCGGAAACGCCGCACGTGGCGCTGATCAGCGAGTCGCTGGCGCGCGACCGCTGGCCGCACCAGGACCCGATCGGACACACCATTGAATTTGGAAACATGGATGGCGATCCGCGCCTGCTGACGATTGTCGGAATCGTGGGCGATACGCGTGAGTACGGTCTCGACGCGCCCCCGCACCCAACGGTGTATGTGAATCTGTTCCAGCGCCCACGCGCGGATATGACGATAACGATGCTGACCGATGCCGACACGCCCGGGCTAATTTCGGCGGCGCGGGAAAGGTTGCACGACCTCAATCCGGAAATCCCGGCGGAGTTTCGGACATTTCAGCAGGTGTATTCCGCGTCGCTGGGCTCGCGAAGATTCAACGTGATTCTGATCGGATTCTTCGGAATGACTGCGCTGATGCTAGCGTCTGCTGGAGTCTTCGGCGTGATGGCGTACTCGGTGAGCCGGCGTACGCGCGAATTCGGCGTGCGCATGGCGCTGGGCGCGACCTCGGGCGACGTGCTGCGCATGGTTCTGGGGCAAGGGATGCGCACGATCTTGATCGGCGTGGCGATGGGAATTGCGGGGTCTCTCGCGCTCACTCAGACGGTGTCGTCGTTACTCTTCGGCGTGACAGCAACAGATCCCATCACCTTCGCCGGAGTCACGCTTTTGTTGATCGCAGTCGCGCTTCTCGCTTGTTACATTCCGGCGAGGCGCGCCACGAAAGTAGATCCGACGGTGGCGTTGCGCTACGAATAACGGCAATTGGGCTCAACACATCATGTTTCGGAGTGGAACTAAAAGGACGGCATGGATACTCTCTATCAATCGATTCAATATGTAATTCGCAGGTTCGCGAAGAGTCCCGGTTTCATGAGGCGGGGAGCGGCGATTCTCAGCGTATGCGGCATCTTGGCCGCGACCGCACCGGCGCAAACCAGCACGGTTCCCGCGGCGAGCGGAACGGGGAATGCGCCCGGCTCGCAAGCGGCTGCCGTTCGCTTCGATATGCCAAAGTCGCACAATCCACTCCGAGCGTATTCACCGGATCAAGTTCCTGAACCGATGATGGCGAACTCGTCGCGCCTCGACGGCCTCGTTCGAGACGGCAAGCTTTACCTGTCGCTGAAGGATGCGATTGACCTGGCGCTGGAAAACAATCTGGACTTGGCCATTGCCCGCTACAATCTGCCGATTGCCGACACCGATATCTTGCGCACTCAGGCGGGCGGATTCTTCCGCGGCGTCAACACCGGAGTCGTGCAAGGAACGCCCGGAGGCGGCGTGGGAGGTTTCGGCACCGGCGCTCCCGGGGCCGGAGCCGGCGGCACCACAGGCGGCGCGGGTGGGGCCGGCGCAGGTGCGTCGGGACTGGTGCAATCCACGTTGGGCGCTGGAACTGCGGTCGCGTCGTATGATCCGTCAATCAACGGTTCGATTGGAGTGGAGCATCAGACGACGCCACTTGCCAACCTGCAGCTTTACAACGTGCCCTCACTCCAGTTGAATACGTCTCAAGCTAGTTTCAGCTATGCGCAAGCTTTCGCGACGGGCACCAGCATTTCTTTTCAGTTCAACAACAGCCGGCAGACGGGAAACAGCAAGGACATCCTGCTTTCTCCGGCCTACAACTCGATGTTTCGTTTTTCTTTTCAGCAGGAGTTGCTCGCCGGATTCGGTTTCGGGCCCAACCTGCGCTACCTCCGCATTGCTCGAAACGATAAGAAAATTTCCGACATCGCCTTCAAAGATCAAATCATCGCCACTGTGACCCAGATCGAGAATATTTACTGGGACCTGGTTGGCGCCTACGAGCAGACGCAAGTCAACGAACAGTCCTCCGCCTTTGCCCGGCAGACGTTTGAGAACGCAAAAAAACAATTCCAACTGGAGAGCATCCCGGAGATGGAAGTATTGCGAGCCGAGGCTGAAGTGTCGCGGCGCGACCAGGATTTGACCGTGGCCCGCACCAGCCTCCAGTTTCAGGAAACGCTGATGAAGAATGCGATCACCAAGAGCCTGGACGATCCGGTGCTCGAGGCCATGCCGGTCATTCCTACTGATCAAATGCAGGAGGTAGCGGGCGAGGCCATTCCGAGGATTCAGGATTTGATTTCGTCGGCTTTGCACGGCCGGCCGGAACTGGGGGAATCCGATGTAGACTTGGCGAACCGCCGGATCAGCCGGCAGGCGGCGCAAAATGCATTGCTGCCTTCGCTGGCGTTGGTCGGATTCTGGGGCAGTTCGGGACTTGCGGGCCCATTGAATCCTCTCTGTATAGGCTGTACCTCCAGCGTGCCCGACAACTTTGGTGGCGCGCTGCAAAACGCGTTTAACGGATCGTCCCCCGATTATTATGTAGGCTTGAACCTGAATATCCCCATCCGAAATCGCGTCGCCAAGGCCGACCAGTACCGCTCGGAACTCGAGTACCGGCAGGCTCAGGTGCGCATGGAGCAACTGAAGAAACAAGTCCGCATCGAGGTTCGCAACGCGCAGTATGCGCTGGAGCAAACCGGGGCGCGGGTGCGGGCGGCACGCAAGGCGCGCGACCTTGCAAAGCGCACGTTTGAGATCACCCAGAAAGAGCAAGACCTGGGCGCGGGATCGAGTTATCAAACGCTTTCTGCCCAGCGCGATCTCGCCCTGGCGGAATTGGATCTGGTCAATGCGATGACTGTATTTGAAAAGGCAAAGGTTGAACTGGACCGCGCAACCGGCGCAACTCTGGAGCATAATGGCATTCGGTTGCAGGACGCGGTGAGCGGCACGATCAGCGCTGCGACGAACACTGCAAGCCCCTAAACTGATCTCATGCAGACTTCGACCAAAGCGGGAGACCGAATCGCAGCGTCCGCCAGCAACAGCAGCCACGACCGGCCCCGGGTTCTGGCCGCCGATGATCAACAGCACGTTCTCGAAGCCATTGAGCTTCTCCTGCGCCCGCAGGGATACGACGTGGAGACGGCTAAGTCGCCCGCTCTGGTTCGCGAGGCGCTGGCCACGGATTCTTACGACGCCGTCCTGATCGACCTGAATTACACACGGGACACGACTTCCGGGCGCGAGGGTCTCGACCTGCTTTCTGAGATCGTTTCGCTCGACAGCAGCACTCCAGTCATTGTGATGACGGCCTGGGCGAACATCGAACTGGCGGTCGAGGCTATGCGACGCGGAGCGCGCGACTTCATTCAAAAACCCTGGGAGAACCAGCGCCTGCTCACGATTTTGCGAACCCAGGTCGAGTTGCGTCGCGCCTTGCAGCAAGCGGAACGTCTGGCGGCGCAGAATCGCCTGTTACAGGCGGAGGGCCGGCCCGAATTTATCGCGACGGCAGCGCCCATGCAGCCGGTGCTTGAGGCCATCACGCGCGTTGGTCCTTCTGACGCCAACATTCTGATTACGGGCGAGCACGGCACAGGCAAGGAAGTAGTGGCCCGGACGCTGCATGCCGTGTCTCGCCGCGCTTCGCGGCCCATGGTCGCAGTCAATACCGGCGCGTTGTCCGAGGGAGTATTTGAAAGCGAACTTTTTGGCCACGTGAAGGGCGCCTTTACCGATGCTCGCACCGATCGCATCGGACGCTTCGAGCTGGCCGATGGCGGCACTGTTTTTCTCGACGAGATTGGCAATGTGCCTTATCGCCAGCAAGCCACGCTGCTGCGGGTGCTGGAAACCAGCGAGATTGAGCGCGTCGGCTCGTCGCGCTCGCGCCGCATCGATGTGCGCGTGATCTCCGCCACCAATGCCGATCTGCGAGCGGCGTGCGCCTCCGGACAATTCCGTGAAGATTTGCTGTTTCGCCTGAATACCGTGGAGATTCACGTCCCCGCCCTCCGCGAACGCCGCGACGACATTCCCGCCCTCGCCGTACATTTCCTGACGCGGTATGCTTCGCGCTACCGGCGCCCGGTTCAGGGCTTCGAGGCCTCCGCCCTGCAGTTGCTCATGCAGTATTCCTGGCCGGGCAACGTGCGCGAACTGGAGCACACGCTGGAGCGCGCGGTGCTGATGTGCCGCGGCAGCGAGATCCAGCGGGCCGATCTCGGCCTCGACCTGTCGCGCCAGCAGAGTCAGAATCTCGAGGAACTCAGCCTGGAATCCGTGGAAGCAATTCTGATCCGCAAGGCCCTGCAACGCTCGCAGGGGAATGTGAGCCAAGCGGCGGAGACTCTGGGTTTGAGCCGCGGCGCTCTTTACCGCCGGATGGAGAAGTATGGCCTCTAGCCCGCGCGGGAGCCCCCGTCCCGGCGTGCGCAGGCCCCCTCGCAAACGAGTTCGCCTCCTCTATGAACGCCGCATCAGTTTGTTCTCTCTGCTCGTTGCCCTGCCGGGAATGATTGTGGGCGGCGTCCTCATCGTCATGCAGCCCTGGTCTTTGGAATCGAAATTCGCGTTGCTGTTTGCGGAATTGTTTGTATGGTGGTTGTTGGCAATGGCCTTGCAAGAGCAAACTACGAGGCCGCTGCAAACTCTGGCTAACGTGATCGCCGCTTTGCGCGAAGAAGATTATTCCTTTCGCGCGCGCGGCGCCGCCGCAGAAGATGTTCTCGGGGAACTTTCTCTTGAAGTCAATGCCCTGGCCGACCTGCTGGCCGACCAGCGAATCCTTTCCATTGAAGCCACAGCTCTGTTGCGCCGCGTAGTCGAAGAGATCGACGCGCCTTTGTTCACCTTCGATCCCGACCAGATTTTGCGCCTGGTCAACTCCGCCGGGGAGCGCTTGCTGCAACAGCCGTCGGTAAGACTGCTGGGACGTACCGCAGAAGAAATCGGCCTGGCACGCTGCCTGACCGCGGAAAACGAGACATTGGTCCCGCTGCCGTTTCAGACTCCGAATGCGCGCTGGCTGGTCCGGCGCAGTTCCTTCCGCCAAAGGGGTGTGCCCCACTCGCTGATTGTTCTATCGGATGTAAGCCGTGCGTTGCGCGAGGAAGAACGCAGCGCCTGGCAACGCCTGATTCGCGTGCTCGGCCATGAACTCAACAATTCACTGACGCCGATCAAGTCGATTGCAGGAAGCCTGAGCACTCAGATCGCCAGCGCCGTACCGGATGCCGGCCAGCGGCAGGATTTTAAACGCGGGCTCGAAATCATCGAAACCCGCGCCGACAACCTCAACCGTTTCCTGCAGGCCTACCGCCAGCTCGCCCAGATGCCGCCTCCGGCATTGCGCAGGACTGCACTCGGCCCGATCATCGAGCGCGTCGCGGGATTAGAGACCCGATTGCAAGTGCAGGTGGTTCCGGGGCCGGCCATCGAGCTGAATGTCGATCCCGACCAACTCGAACAAATGCTGATCAACCTTGTGCGCAATGCGGTCGAGGCCGCGCTTGAGCCCGGGCGCTCGGCAGGTCAGCGCGAGGATGTGCAAGCAGCCTTGCCCGTGGAGGATCCGCAGGTAGTGATCCGCTGGGACGCATCGGAGAAGCACCTCGTCCTCACGATTGAAGACAATGGCCCGGGCCTGCTCAACCCCAGCAACGCATTTATTCCCTTCTACACGACCAAGCCCGCGGGGAGCGGAATCGGGCTGGCGTTGTCGCGCCAAATCGTGGAAGCTCACGGCGGATCGATTGAGCTCTTGAACCGTGCGGAAAAGGGCTGTCAGGCGAAAGTGACGCTGCCGCGATTCCTTGGCTCTGAAGGGCAAACAGATCTTATGCCGGGCGGCTGAGAGCGTGCCCGTATGCCGCTGGACTCCGTCGCGAATTCCGCATGGGCTGGCGGCTATCGCTTTTCAGCCTTCGTGTCCCGGGCAACCGGAGCGGCTTTGCGCCGAGACTCGGCGCAACCTTGCGTGCTTCAGGTGGGAACACCCAACTTAGGCAGAAGCCATCGCGTCAACAGTACGTAGGCGACTACAAACGCTGCCACCCAAATCCAATCGTGCATGCTTCCACTCACCTTAGTTAGTACATCTTAAGTTTACCCAGAAACGTCATCCTTGGACACGCATTCTTCAGCCGCGAGTGAAACAGAGTTGGACCTTATCCACGGGCCGGCATTATCATCTTGACTTTGTGAATACCTCACGGGTGGTGAATATCGAAGACCTGCGCCGCATGGCGCAACGCCGGCTCCCCAAGTCGGTGTTCGACTATTTGGATGGCGGCGCCGAAGCTGAACTCACGCTACGGGAAAACTGTCGGGCCTTCAGCGATGTCCTGTTTCGTCCGCGCAGTGCAGTGGCTGTCGGCGACTGCGACTTGAAAACTCGCGTGCTCGGCCATGAACTCTCTTTTCCGGCCATGCTCGCTCCCGTTGGTTACAGCCGTTTGATGCATCCTGCTGGCGAACTGGCGGCGGCGCATGCGGCTGGGGAAGCGGGTACGGGCTACATCCTCTCGACGATTTCTGCCCACAAATTGGAGAACGTAAAAGCTGCGTCGAAGGGTCCGGTCTGGTATCAGCTATATCTGCTCGGCGGACGCGCCGCTGCGGAAGGCGGTCTTGACCGGGCTCGTCGCGCGGGATTTTCTGCCTTGGTCATTACCGTGGACACGCCAGTGGCCGGAATGAGAGAGCGCGATCCTCGCAATGGGATGAAAGAAATGCTGGGCACTTCGTGGTTCGCGAAAATTCCGTACCTGCCCAACATCCTCGCTCATCCCGGTTGGCTGGCGTCGTTTCTGCTCGACGGCGGCGTGCCTAAGCTGGAGAACGTTATTATTCCCGGGGAAGGCCCGATGAAACTGATCGACGTCGGCGCTGCCCTGGCGAGCGCAACCGTGACCTGGGAGGACTTGCGCTGGATCCGAGAATTGTGGCCGGGCCCGATCGTGGTGAAAGGCCTTCTGACTGGCGACGATGCCCGCCGCGCCGTGGACGAAGGAGCCGCTGTGGTCGTGGTGTCGAACCATGGTGGCCGTCAACTCGATTCGGTTTCCTCGACGCTGCGGGCGCTTCCGGAAGTGGTGGCGGCCGTGAAAGGCCAGGTCGAAGTGCTCATGGATGGCGGAGTTCGGCGCGGCGGTGACATTGTAAAGGCGCTCTGCCTGGGCGCGCGTGCAGTTCTCGTCGGACGAGCCTATGCCTATGGACTGGCGGCCGCCGGGCCGGCGGGCGTTGCGCGGGCGCTGGAGATTTTGCGGTCCGACGTTGAGCGCACGCTTCGGCTGCTGGGCTGTCCGTCGGTCGCTGCCCTTAATCGAAACTATGTTGACGTGCCTACGACCTGGCCTGTTCATTGAGTAACCTGCTTCGGCCAGCATCTATTTAAGATTCCTACTTTCTCGCTGTGTCATTCGTGAGACAGTGTCTCCGGCAACATACACTCTAGTCCACACACTCCCGCGTGAAACCCTTTCCTGACTTGGTGCCGCAGTTTGGTCTGTACCTTGCTTTCCAATTTGCAGTCCCGGGTTCACAGTTTATAGTCCACTTTCCCGGTCAGAGGAGTTATGAAGCGGCCACTGTTGCTCTCCGCGCGTGTGGCAGTTGTGGTGGTCCTGACCGTGGCTGTCGCTCTGGGGGCTCTGGTCGTGTGGCGCAGTTCGCGGGCCTTGCATTCCGCATCTGAGGAAGTCCGCGACGAGCACGAGTTCCGCTTCACCGCGCGACCGCTGCCAACATTATTAAATGCGGGATTCGAAGCCGTCAGCTCTCCCGCGGTTTTCCTGCAGGCCGCGCGGTTCCAGGATCATCTCTATCTCGCCGGACCCGCCGGGCTGCAGGAATACACGCCGGACGGTTCTCTGCTCCATCAATATGCCGTCGGCGGCGAGCTTCCCGGATCGCCCGTGGTTGCGCTGGCTCCGGCCATTCTGGCCGACTCGCGCGAACCGGAGCTGATCGTTGCGACTGCCGACGACGGGGTCCTCGCGTTCAATGGTCGCGCCTTCCGCCAGATTTTACCCGCCACCGCTGATGCCCGCGCTATCACCGCAATCCTGCCTGTTCCTTCGGGACATCTTTTGATTGGAACCAAGAAGCGGGGAGTTCTGGTCTACGACGGGAGACAGCTTACCGTTCTCCATCCAACGCTTGATGCCCTCTACGTGACCGGTCTTGCCGGTAACGAATCCGATTTATGGGTGGCAACGCTGAATCGCGGCGTGCTGCACTTTCATGCGGGCGCGACCGAGAGCTTCGCCGAGGCTCAGGGGCTGCCCGATCCGCAAGTGTTGTCGCTCGCCATCTCCGGCGAAAACACTTACGCCGCCACAGCCACTGGAGTCGCAGTTTTCAACGCTGGCCGCTTCTCGCGCGTGCTGGCCCCGGGTGTGCTCGCCACCGCGCTGCTGGCCACGCCCACACAGCTTTATGTTGGATCAGAGGATCAGGGCGTCCTCGTGATTCCGCTGGAAGGCCGTCGCCCCAATCCGAACTTGGGTTTTGAAACGCAGGGTCCGGGGGCGCAGTTGGCGGAAGTGCGGCAACTCTTTACTTCGGGTGACGCGGTGTTTGCCGTGGTCCGCAATGGCCTCTACCGCATGGACCCTCACGCCTTCGGCTGGCGACGCGTGCTCGAAGCCGCCAGTGCCGTGCTGAGCGACCGTAACATTTCTGCTCTCGCGGGCGATGCCAGCGGTCGCCTGTGGGTCGGCTACTTTGATCGCGGCCTTGATCTACTAGCATCCGACAACAGTCGTGCCCGGCATGTCGAAGACGAGCATGTGTTCTGCGTGAATCGCATCTTTCCAGATTCGAAAACCGGCGCGATCGACGTCGCCACCGCCAACGGCCTGGTGCGCTTCGACGACTCCGGTGGCGAACAGCAAGTCCTGACGCGTGCCGACGGACTCATCGCGGACCACGTCACCGATGTGGTCGCCTATCGCGACGGCCTCGCCCTGGCCACTCCCGCGGGCCTGACGTTCCTCGACGCCAGCGGCGCACGCAGCATGTATGCGTTCCACGGGCTGGTGAGTAACCACGTTTATGCGCTCGGCGTTTCCGGCGACGAACTCATGGCCGGAACGCTCGGCGGCCTGTCACTGCTGAACAAAGGCGACGTCGCAGCGAACTATACGACCACAACTTCCAATCTGAAGCACAACTGGATTACCGCCGTCGTCCCGGTCGGCTCGCAATGGATGGTCGGCACATACGGCGCCGGCATTCTAGGCCTCGACCGTTCTGGACGGTTTAGTTCGTTTGAAACCGGCTCTGGCCCGTTCGAAGTTAATCCCAACGCGATGCTGGTCACCACCAACTACGTTCTCGCCGGAACGCTGGGCGAAGGCTTGTATCTCTTCGATCGCCAGTCTGGGCGCTGGTCGGTCATCCACGACGGCTTGCCGTCTTTGAACGTGACCGCGCTTGCCGCGGCCAACGGCTACATTTACATCGGTACGGATAACGGCCTGGTCCGCATACCAGAGCAGAAGCTGCACTCATGAAAAAACTGGTTTTGTCCGCTCTCCTTTTTCTGTGCCCGTTCTTCTGGACGGCGGCGCCGCTCTTGGGCGACGCGGGAGTCCTCATCCCCCGCGACAAGCAGCAGCCGAATCCCGCCATCCTCTCGCTCGAAGAAATGGAAATTACCGTGCGCATCGACAATGGCGACGCGCGCGTCTTCGTTCGCCAGGTGTTTGCCAACCATACCGGCGCCATTGAAGAAGGGAATTACATTTTCGCGCTGCCCAGCCACGCCACGATTTCCGATTTCGCCACCTGGGACGGGCCCGTGCGATTGCCGGCAGTGATCCTTGAACGCAAGCGCGCGGAAGAAATCTACAACCAACTCAAGCAGCAATCGATTGACCCAGGCCTGCTGCAGATGGGTGAGCGCGGTGCCGAGGAAGCCAAGCGCAATTCTGTCTTCAGCGCCCGCATCACGCCAATTCCGGCGTGGGGCACGAAGCGGCTGGAGATCGAGTATCACGAACCGATCCCGGTCGAAAACCTCAAATCGTATTTTGCGATTCCATTGCGGCCAGACGCTTACCAGGCGCAGGCCGCGGCTCATCTGCGCATCAATTTCGAATTGCATACGGCGCACGCGATCCGTAACTTTCAGGCGCCGGCCAAATCATTCCCTCTGCAACTCGACCAGAACACTCCTCACCTGGTGCAGGGTCACTTCGAAGGACAGAACGTTAACCTGGGCGAAGATTTTGTCGCGACTTACGATCTCGATCCCGCTGCGTCCGATACGCTACAACTTCTGACTTATAGAAACCCGATCAGCGGCCAGCCCTCGCCGACCGAGACCGCGCCCGTCCGCAGCACCAACGAGCCGGGCTTCTTCGAAGCGGAGGCTCTGCTGGGCTTCGGGAGTGCGTCCGCTCCATCGGCAAGCGCGGCCACCGGCGCGCCCAAGACGGTCATCGTGCTGTTCGACACATCCCTGTCGATGCAATGGGAGAAGCTGGAGCGCAGCTACCAGGCTCTCGAAGCTCTGCTGCACACGCTGCGCCCGACGGATCAATTCGGGCTGGTGCTATTCAACAACGAAACTCAAGTTGTGTCGGTGAACCCGGCAGATGCCGGCAGCATTCAGCGCGCCATTGCCGCCGTCCGCGACAGTCGCCTGCGCGGTGGCACCAATCTGCAACGCGCCCTGCAAACCGGCCTGCAGCAGGCCTCCGCGCCGGGAGCGGGCAATACGTATCTGGTCATTCTGAGTGACGGAGGCGCCACTCGTGGTCCCATTCAGAATGGAAAACTCGCGGCGTGGTATGCGTCGGCGTGGCAGCAACTCCCCGACACGCAGCGTCCGCGTACGTACATTTTTGCCGTCGGCGACGACGCCAACCTGCCGCTGTTTCGCATGCTCGCCCGTCAGGACGGCCTGCTCGAACAAGTGCTCTCGACCGAGCCCATGGACTTCAAGCTGACCTCGTTTCTATCGAAAATCGGCCGCATCCCGGTCGGACAACTCGGTCTTTCCATCACGCCCGACGCTGCCGTCGATACGGTTTATCCGCTGCAGGCCTCAACGTTCTCGGGCTCACTGGCCTCATGGGTAGGGCGCTACCAGAAGCCGCAGGAGAATGTCGATTTCACCGTGCACGGCGTGCGGGACGGCGCCGCGGTTCAAATGACAGGCAAAACCAGCCTGCCGCGCGAATCGTTCGATCATCCGCAGTTGCCGCGGTTGTGGGCGCGGGCCCGCGTGGATGCCTTATTGGAAAAAATCGAACGCGACGGCGAGGACCAGGCTACCATCGACGAGATCATCCGCCTCGCCCGTCAATACAAATTTGTAACTCCCTATACTTCGTTTCTGGCGGTGCCGCGCGCGCTGCTGCGGCCGCGCGTGATCCGCCCCGGCGATCCGATTCTTCGCGTCAAGACCGACGAATCCATCGCATCGGTCATCGCCCTGTTTCCGTTTGGCCTGGTGCAGCCGCTTCGTCACCTGTCATCGGAAGACGTATGGCAGACGCGCTTTCTCGCGCCCACCGACATGCAGGATGGGACATACACGGTCCGCTTGATCCTGCGCGATCAAGTTGGACACACCTATCGCGAGTCGAAGACCTTCGTCATTGCCAGCAAGCCGCCGGTTGTTCAGGTGAAGCTCGACCGCAAGCGTTATCAGCGCGGCCAGACTATCGATCTGCGAGTCAGCGCTTCTGAAAGTACGCGCATTCTCGTGGCGCGGATGGAAGGCGCCGCGCCGGTAACATTGCGCTGGGACGCCAAAGCGGCCGCTAACACTGGCGTGCTCACCATTCCCGACGAAACCATCCCCGGCACCTACAAGCTGACCATTACCGCCGAGGATATTGCTCACAACATCGGTACGCAGGAGGTGCAGATTGAAGTACTTCCTTGATTCAACGACCCGCGAATCAACGGCTCGCGGATCAGTAACTCGCCAACCGATGACCCGGCGCGTGCGCCTGGTCGCCGTGACAATTTGTTTTGCAGCCATTGGCTGCACGCTTTCCGCGCTGGGCGAATTGCCCGCGTGGATTCGCAATATCGACGCCGGCAGCGCGGTCGAAGCCATCTTCTTTCGCATGATGTCGTTGCCCAACGGCGCGGTCGCGTTCCGCCGGCCTCCCAGCGAGACCCGGCCCGCGCTCACCGACCTGATCAAGACTCAGCCGCGCAACGCCGAGCTGTATTCGCTGCGTGCCCTCGAAGACGAGCAGCAGCTCGATTTCACAGCGGCCGAATCCGACTGGAAAGCATACCTCGATAATTCTTCCGACAAGATCAGCGCGCAGCTCGCACTCGCTGATTTCTACCATCAGCGCCTCCGTCCGGCGGACGAAATCAAGACTCTCTCGCTGGTTGCGAGCGCGCCAGCCATCGCGGCGGAAAAGCTCACGCCACCGCCGCAACAGCGCTCCTGGCAGGCGTTTGAGCGCATCTTTGGAGTGATTCAAACGCAAGGGCTGCCGAAGGATGTGTCCATCACCCAGTACCACGCCTGGATCGCGCGCTATCCCGACGAGCCAGCACTCTATGCGCGGTTTCTGCAATTCCTGGTTGCGGAGAAAGAATATTCCGCGGCCGGACAGCTCATTGCCGACTACCGCAAGCAATTTCCCGGCGACCAGATTTTTCCGGTGAAGGCCAAGGCGATGGTGGAATATCGCCGAGGCTCGGTCCGCGAAGGCTTGTCGGTCTACGAGCAAAGTTTTCAGCCTCTCTGGGATCCGCAACTGGTGAAGAGTTATTTCGACCTTCTGCGCGACACGCAGAACCTGCGCAAATTCCGCGATGATGCCCACGCCGCCCTCGTCGCTAACCCGGAAGACCTCGACGCCACGGCGCGCATCTTCTATTACTACCAGCAGCAGGGCAAGACCGATGTTGCGCAGGAGGCTATCTCCGACCTTCGCCTGCACAAGGAGGCCGCCAAGTCGGCATGGACAGCGCAGGAACTCTACGTTTGCGCGCGCCTGCTGGAAGATGTTCACGCCTACCCTGAGTCCGCCCGCTACTACTTCGCTCTCTACAACAGCAACGGCAAAGCCTTCGCGGACGCACAGGCCACTGCCATCGCCGGCCTCACCAGTCTCCTACTGACCGCCCCGGAAACCCCGATCCGCCTGGGTTCCGGCGAACTCTCCATGTATCGCGACATCGCCAGCATGGATCAGGGCCCGGGTTACTTCAACGGAATTCTGTCGCTGATCCTGAACTCCACGCAGCCAGCCTCGCAGTACGCGGAGGAAGAGCAGCGTGCGGTGCCCTATTTCCACCGCTCGCGCGCCGCGGAATTGTTGGCTTTACTGGATGCGAAATTCCCGAACTCCCCGCGCCGTCCGGAACTGCACGCACAACTGCTTGAGTTCTACTCCAACTCTGGCGAGAGCGACGCGGTCATCCAGGGCGGGCGCGAATTTCTGGCGAACTTTCCCAATGCGGCGGAGCGCACGTCTGTCGCTCTGTTGATGGCGGACGCCTACGCCCGTAAAAGCGACTCCAAGGATGAGTTTGCAATTTACGATTCTGTTCTGCAGGAACTCGCCGCCAAGGCGCAGAATGTGCCTCTCGGCTCGACCCAGGCTGCCTACGACTCGGGAAGCAACTACACACCGCGCTCGTTGTACTCAAATCAGACCGCCTCTGAAGAGGAAAGCGAAGAAGGTGAAGAGGGTGGAGAAGGCCAGGTCGGCGAGGCTGCGGAGGCGAACGCTGGCTCCAGGCACAAGGTCGGCCAGTCCTTTCAATTAGGCGCGACTCCTGTGTCGACGGAGCAGACCGGTGCGCGCTCGCCGGAATACGCGCGCGTTCTGGAACGCTACCTGGCGCGACTGGTGCAGATGAAGCAGATCCCGCCCGCACTCGCTGTGTTGAGCCGCGAGATCGTACGCAACCCCGACGACCCTGGTCTCTATGAGCGGCTCGCCGTGTTTCTCGATCAGAACCGGCTGGGCTCACAACAGGAAGAAATCTACCGCCGCGCCATGGCTCGTTTTTCCGACAAGTCGTGGTATGACAAGCTGGCGCGCTTCTATGTGCGCTACAAGAGAAACGCGGAATTCGAGCAGTTGACCCGCGACGCCGTGTCAAAGTTTAAAGGCAGTGAACTGGAGCAATATTTCACGAACGTAGTCGGAGGCAGCCCGGGGCTTTACCTCCGGCTGAACCTGTTCGCCAACCAGCGCTTCCAGCACAATCCAGTGTTTGTACGCAATCTGCTGGGTGCGTACCAGACGTCCGCAACTCGTGATCCGGTTGCATGGGAAGCCTTGCTGCGCCGGCACTGGTTTGAAGACGCCGCGCTGCGCAACCGTTTCTTTGAATTTCTTTCCAGGAGCGGCAAGCTGGAGTCGGAACTCAGCGCCATCCGCCAGAGCGCGCCCGACGCTCCCAGTTGGGAAAAGAATCCCGCTGCCGCGGATTTCCTGGCCTACGCCAATCTCTGGCGCTCGCACTTCGAGGAGAGCGCTCCGGTCTTGAAGTCGCTGGCCGCGCAGTATCCGGCCGAGGCTGAAATCGGTCACACCGCTTCTTCGGTATATCGCTCGCTCGCGTACTTCGAGCCTGCGGACACCGCCATTGCCGCGAAAATCGAAGACAACCTCCTTCAGGCCAGCCCCGGCGACACCGAAATCATGGCGCGCATCGGCGATATCTACGCTGACCGCGAACTGTTTGCACAGGCGGCGCCCTACTGGGAGCGCATCCCGCAAGCTGCCCCCGGCCAGCCCGCTGGATATCTCGACGCGGCTACGATTTGTTGGGACTACTTCGATTTTGACAACGCGCTTCGGTTGCTCGCTAAGGGCCGCGAGCATCTTGCCAATGCCAGCCTTTATTCCTACGAAGCTGGCGCAATTTATGAAAATCAGCGGGATTATCCCCGCGCTGTCGACGAATACGTAAAGGGATCCCTCAGCGCTCCCGAATCTTCAGCGGAATTCCGCCTGCTGCAGTTGGCGCGCCGCCCGAAGTTCCGCGATCTGGTCGACCAGAGCACGGCCAAGATTGCAGCCCAGCCCAATTCCCCCATGTCCGCGGTATATCTGCGAGTTAAGGTTCTGGAAGCGCAAAATCGGCAGCCGGAAATGGAATCCTTTCTCGACTCGCTGGCCAACGGCACCACTTCCATTGAGCAGGCCGAGGAGATCGAGACTCTGGCGCAGCAGAAATCGCTCGAAACGGTGCGGCAGCATGCCCTGGAAAAGCAGGCCGCTCTGACCACCGACCCGGTCACTCGGCTGCAGTTGCGCTATGCCTTGATCCGGCTGTACGAGAGCCGCAAAGACTTCCCGGCGGCGCAGAAGAACGTCGAAGCGCTTTACCGCGAAAATCCCAAGATTCTCGGCGTGGTTCGCTCCACCGTCGATTTTTACTGGCGCATGAAGATGCAACCGCAGGCCATTTCTGTGCTGCTGCAGGCGGCGAAAGATTCCTATCCCACGCTGAGCGTGCAATTTACTTATGAAGCCGCTCGCAAATCGACGGACGCGAAACAGTTCCAGCAGGCGCGTGATCTGCTCTCGGGACTGTTGAAAGACTCTCCGTACAACGGCGAATATCTTGCAGCTATAGCCGACACGTACGCCCAAGCAGGCGACGACCACGGCCTGGAGCAGTTTTATCTCGAGAAAATCACGTCCTTCCGTAGCGCGCCGCTCCCCGCCGACGCTCGCAAGGCGCAAATCGCCACCTTGCGCCGCGGCCTTATTCCTGCTCTCACCCGCATGAATAATTATTCAGGAGCAGTAGACCAGTACATCGAGCTCATCAACAACTTTCCAGAAGATGACACGCTGGTTACCGAGGCCGCCTTATATGCGCTGCGCTACCAGCGGCAGCAGCAACTGGTCGATTTCTACGCCAAGACCGTTACCCAGTCTCCGCGCGACTATCGCTGGTCGATGGTGCTTGCGCGCACCCAAACCAATCTGGAGAACTATCCCGCGGCCATCGACACCTATGCCAAGTCGATTGCGCTCCGGCCTGACCGTGTCGACCTCTACACCGCGCGCGCCGGACTCGAAGAGCGCCTGATGCGCTTCGACGAAGCTGCCGCCGACTACGAACATATCTATCAGCTGGCCTACAAAGATCCGCAGTGGATGGAGAAGGTCGCCGCCGTTCGCGCCCGCCAGGGCAAGACCAAAGAAGTTGTCGCGGCGTTGCAGGCGGCGCTGATCAACGGGCGTCCGGAGAATGCGGGCAACTACTTCGAGGTGGCGCGCCGCCTCGAAACCTGGGGAATGCTCGAGCCGGCGCGCAGCTTTGCCGAGCAGGGAATCTCCAAGGCCGGACCAGAGTTGTTAGCCAGCACCGAACACCACGCTGGGGCGAAAACTTATGTCCGCATCATGACCCGTCTGCGCCAGCAGGAGGCGGCCTTCGCAACCCTGCAAAGAGCTCTTGAGGAATCCGCCGCAAACCTCCCTGTTCTTAAGGGGCAGATGGAGAAGCAGGGAATCGCCGGCATGACCGATGCCACGTGGCGCGAGAACATGCGCCGCATACGCATCGAGACCGCGCGCACCGGCATGATGGTTGCTCTGCAAGAAATGGGGAGCGCGGTGAACACCTACTTCACGCCCGAGGAGCGGCTCGCCTTCGCCCGCTTCGCCGAATCCAAACGCAGCGGCATGTCTTTAAGAGATTTAGAAGGATTCGCGATTCCGCTGGCCGAAAGCGCAGCTCTCGCCGACCAGGAAGCTCGCTGGCGCTTTGAGGTGATGATGCAGCGCGCGGGCCCGCCGAATTTCTATCCCGACACTCAGGTTTTCGTCGACTTGGAACGGCGCCGCGGCCGCTTCGCAGAGCTGGGCGCGGAGATGGAACAGCTATCCGACAAAGTGCATGTGACCATGCGAAGTACACCTCTGCTCGCGGCCGCCGATGCTTACCGCTCGGCCGGTGACCAAGCCAACGAACTGCGCGTGCTCTCCCGCGTCTTCTCCATCAACGGTCTGGACGCCGTCCGTCAGCAGCGCTACTTCCAGTTGCTGATGGAGCGGCAAGCGCAGGATCTCGTGCGCATTGCATCTGCCTGGCCTACGCCCTACGGTGAGCAGGCTGCGAACTACGCCGTCGCGCACGGCAGCGCGGCGCTGGCCCATGCCGTGGTGCAGGCTCGCGGCAAAGCCCGTCCGCCCGTTTGGGACAAATCCTACAACGCGCTCGTGGGACTCTATTTCGCTGAAGCAACGCCCGATGTAAACAACGCGTTCCTCACCGCGCTCGGTGACGATCCCATCGGCGTGCGCCTCGCCAAGCCAGTCGACCGAACTCAGCAACTCGCCGGCAACATCTGGTTCTACTATGGGTCACGTTATGGCGAGTATCTCGGGACCGCAAAGCTGGGTGATCCCGAGGACTTCCTTCCCGCTATTCTCGAAGAGAGTCCGGCGAGCGCCTCCGGATACTTGACCCTGGCCGACTACTATGCCGGCGCCGGCGACGCCAAGCACGCCATCGCCGATTACAACCACGCGCTCGAACTTTCTCCCAACCGTCCGGATGTGTATGACAGCCTCGCCGTCGTCTACTACAAGCAGGGCGATCGCGCGTCTGCGCTGGCGCAATGGAAGCAGGCTTTCGCGGTGATCTCCGCGCAGCTCAACAGCGCCCGCCTCCCCGAAAGTCTCTGGACCGACTTTGGCCGCACCTGCGATCAACTGGCCGCGCGCAAGATGTTCGGCGAGCTCAAGCCCGACGCCGATGCCATCCTCCGCACCTATCTTCGCCGCAACGGCAACTATCGTTCGAACGCTCTGCTGCACTCCGTGTATGCTGCCACCGGCGATCCGGCCGCGGCGACGGCCTGGCTGCTCGAACTTTCTTCCGCGGCCCACGATCCGACCGCCATTCTTGCCGATGTCGCCGACGCTTCCTGGATTCCGCTCGCCCACCGCGCGCCAATTTACCGGCGCATTCTCCAATCGAAGGAAACTGCGGCCGGCCAGCTAAACGGTCTGCAACGCCAATACGCGGAACAGGATCTCGGTTCCTGGCAATTGCGTTGGGTCCAGTATCTGGTTCGCACCAAGCAGTACGCGGCTGCGGCTGCCGCGATTGCCGCGCTCCCCGAAGAGACTCGCGAGGCGCAAGCTGGCGCGCTGGTCCCGCTTGATCTGCAGGTCGCGGCGCAGCTTGGAACTCTGGACGCAAAACTCACCGCATATCGCGCGGAAACGCAAAAGGCGCCCGCTTCTGAGATTCTCCGTAGCGCCGCTCGCCGCCTGTTTGAATCCGACGACAAGCTCTCCGCGCGCAAGATTCTCGAACTGGTCTTTGCCCGCGAGATTGAAGAGCACACGCTCGTGGCGGCCAATTTCCTGGGGCTCGCCGAGATTCGCCTGGCTTCGGGCGATACCGCCGGAGCCCTCGATCTGCTGCATCGCCTGGTTGTGGCCGTCGGGAGCCCGTTCGAGAACCTCGATCCCGCCGCTGCGCTTCTGGAAAAAACCGGGCACAACGCCGAAGCCGTGGAGTTCCTCGATCAACTCGTCAAGTCGGCACCGTGGGATCCTTCCTACCGCTTGCGTCTCGCCAAAGCGAAACTCGCAGCTGGCCAGGATGCCGCAACCGCCCAGGATGCTCTTACCGCGATTGCCGCCGCGCCCAGCGCCTCGTACGATCTGCGACTCAAGTCCGCCGCTGTGCTTGCCGGACGGCCACACTCCGACCTGGGCAGCGGGGAACTGAACCTGCTTGCCGGCGATCCCGCGGCAATCACGGCTACGTCGGCCGACAAGTTCTACTTCTATGCAGCCCGCGTCAAGGCTGCCCAGAATGCGGCTGACCTGACGGCCAAGCTTCGTCTATTGAGCCATTGCACCATCGATTTTCCTCGCCGCGACGAGGCTCGAGTCCCGCTGTTCCAGGCTGCCGCCGCCGCTAACGCCAACGAATATGCGGTCGCAGTCCTGGAGTCGCTGTTCCAGACGCAATTCCTGCGCAACGCTCTCGCTGTAACCGGCAACGAGAATGAGAGCGAGGAAGCCCAAATCGTAAGTTCCGGCGACGAGGAAGAAGACAGCGATGAAGAAGCCAATGCCGCAGCCTCCTCCGCCGTGAAACTCTCTCGCGCGCAGCAGGCCGAGGTCGCGCAAATGCTCGGCGACACCATGAGCCGGCTGAACCGCCTCGACGATGCCGTGGCTTACTACGACAGCGCGCGCCGCGCGGAAAGTTCCCCGGCGATCCGAAGGGTGTTGCTGCGCAAGATCGCAGACGCCAAAGCGGCTCTTCGCATTCAGCGCCAGAACGCCGCTCGCCAGCCGCTTCTGCATGAAGCTCTGGAACAAGACCGCGTGGTTCGTCCTCAACTGCTGACCCGTTCCATTCTCGCACCCAAAGCAGCCGCTGCAAAAGCTGGGGTGAAACCAGGAGGCGTGACGCCATGAAACGCATCACCACTATTTTCTGCATCGCCCTCGCTTGCGCAGGACTCGGCTGGGCCGCATATCGCGCCGCCGCGCCCGCCCCGCAGCCGCTCTCCAAGTATGTTCCCGCGGGCCCGCTTCTCTACCTGGAGGCGAAGGATTTCTCCGCACTGCTCAGCGATTGGAATTCCTCGCCGCAAAAGCGGCAATGGATTCAAAGCGACAACTATGAAGTCTTTTCCCGCTCTCGCCTGTTTCTGCGGTTGAAGGGAGCCAGCGATCAATTTACCGCCGCGGCAGGGCTGCCTCCGGACATGAACTTTCTTACCCAGGTTTCCGGGGAACACAGCGTTCTGGCGCTCTATGACATCGGCAACCTGCAGTTCCTCTACATCACCTATCTCCCCTCCGCCAAATCCATGGAGACCACGCTGTGGCAAACCCGCGCGAAGTTTGAGCCGCGCAGCGCGGGCGGAGTGGACTTCTACCTGCGCCGTGATCCCGAATCGAAGCGCGAAGTGGCATTTGCGATCGCTGGCGACTGTTTGCTGCTCGCCACCCGGGAGGATTTAATGGCAGGCGCCCTCCAGCTCATGTCGGGCAAGCCCGATCGCACCGTCGAGAGCGAGCCCTGGTGGACGCAGTCGACTGCGGCGGCCGGGCCAGCCGGCGATCTGCGCATGGTGCTCGATCTCGAAAAGCTCGTGCCCAACGGCTATTTCCGTACGTATTGGGTGCAGCAGAACATCACCGATCTCTCCCAGTACTCGGCTGCGGTTTCGGACCTTGTACGCTCCGACAGGGAGTACCGCGAAGAACGCGTGCTGATCCGAAAAAAGGAACTGGAAGCCGCACCGCCGGCTGACGGATCTTCGGTCGCCGCCGAAGTGGCGCGCCTCGTCCCCGACGATGCGGGCATGTATGTCTCGGCGGCCAATCCTTCGGCGGACTCCTGTTTTGCCTTGCTCGAAACCAAGCTCCTGGCGCCTCATCTGGGCCCTCAGCCCGCCTCGCAAATAGCGCCGCAAGTACACCTGACCTCAGGCGAGCAGGGAGGCGGCTCCGACCTGGAGACGCGCATCGATCAGGCCCCGGCGGCGCGCCCGGCCCAGCAGTCCACGTCCGCGTTGCAGGAACTGATCAACAAGACGACGATTCTCGCTTCTCTTCAGGTGCAATCGACCGAGCACGACAAGGTGGGCGTGTTCGCACGCATTCATTCCGCAGTAGTTCTGGTGGCGGCTTCCGATTGGAACGAGGTTGGCGTTGAGTCGGCGCTAACGAATTTCATTCGCCCCGGTCTCACCGCCAGCCAGCTTGGCGTTGGCTGGCAGCAGGAATCCGGGTACCAGGAACTCGATGGCTTGTGGCCACTCGCGGTCGCAGTTCGCGGAAAATATTTATTGGTGAGCGACACGCCCGCGCTGATGGAGTCCATGCTCTCCAACTTCGGTCGCCAGTCCGATTACAAGCCCGCGCAGTTGCTCGCCGCGTTCAATCATCAGCACGAACGTAGCAACTTCATCCGCTTCGCGAGCCTGGTCGACCGACCAAATGCGGCCATGGCAAACGGAACGGGAACAGAACGAGTCCCACAATTCTTTTCCGGTAACATAGCTAGTCTAAGCTCGACTCTGAGTGCGGTCTCGGCGGAAAGAATCGAAGTTCGCAATGATGGAGGTAAAGTCCGGCAAACCGTTACCTACGAATGGTTGCAATAAGACACATCGCGCTATCTCTGATCCTGGCGACGCTAAGCCTGATCGGGCCGTCCCAGTCACCGGCGCCCGACGGGCGCGCCACACCTGCCGCATCAGAACCGCCCACCGGTAACGTGCGTGATGGAAGTTCCTCGTTGTTCGCACAGTCCGCCGCGCAGGCGCTGAACCGGGACTTCCCCAGCCACGACATTTCTTTTCTCCTGATGGACGCTCACACCGGGCGCGTTCTGGCCTACCGCTGGAATTCTCCCGACGCTCCCATTCCCATGGGTTCTCTGCTCAAGCCTTTCACCGCCCTGGCCTACGGCGAACAACATGATTATCACTATCCGAACCATACCTGTCTCGGAACGTCCACCGGATGCTGGCTTCCTCGCGGGCACGGCGACGTCGATCTTACTACCGCCATCGCGCACTCGTGCAACTCCTACTTCCGCATGCTGACCGCGGACCTGACTGCGGCCGACGTCTCTCCCATCGCAGCCCGCTTCGGTCTCAATCGTCCTGCGGAGGAGGCGTCCGGAGCCGAACTCGCCGGTCTTGGAACCCGCTGGCGGACTTCACCCTCGCGCCTGGCTCGCGCTTATCTCGAACTGGTTCGCCAGCGCCAGCAACCCGGCGTGCGTCAGATTCTCGACGGGATGGCTCTCTCAGTTCGGCGCGGAACCGGCGCGCAAGTGCATCGAACGTTCCCCTCTCCCGATGTTCTCGTGAAAACGGGGACGGCGGCCTGCACTCACACCCGGCACGCGCCCGGCGACGGCTTTACCGTTGTCCTCGTGCCCGCGGATGATCCTCAGATTCTCCTGCTGGTCCGCGTGCACGGAGTTCCCGGTGCGCAAGCCGCAAAAACTGCCGGACAGATGCTGCGCCGGATCGAGGATTAGACGCGTGCGCATGAAAATCACGCGCCTCTTCGAAATCCCGGTCGCGCTGCGCTTGTTCGCCCTGAGCGCTGTCGTCTTAATCCCAGTGCGGTCCCCGGTTCTTGCCGAAGGCAGTCGCGTCACTGGCTCAACCGACGCTGACCTTCGTATCGGAGTGCTGGGCCTCTTTCATCCCGTCGAACTCACAGTAAGCGCCTCTGCCGGCTCCGCGTTGGTGGTGCGCTCCGGCGAAGAACGCTTCGTGCTCGAAAGCTCCGGCGTCGACTCGGCAGCCATCCGCATCTCCGATTACCAGGTGGTTGTGACTTCGGGAAACCGTGTTGTCCGGGCAACTGAGTTCACGGCTACCGGCCGCAAAGGCGAGTCGGCAGACTTTGTTCTTGCAGTTCCAGGAAGAATCACGCGCCACTACCGCGGCACCCTCGAAATCAAACCTTCCGCCGGGTCGCTCATCGCGATTGTCGCCATGGACCGCGAAACAGCCGTCGCATCTGTAGTAGCGGCGGAAAGCATGCCCGAGACGCCGCTCGAAGCGCTGAAAGCCCAGGCCGTTGCCGCGCGTTCTTACCTTGTTGCCAGCCGCGGACGCCATCCCGAGTTCGATTTCTGCGATACAACCCACTGCCAGTTTCTCCGCGAACCCCCCGCGCCAGCGTCCGCCGCAGCCCGGGCGGTCGCGGCCACGCGCGGCCTCGTGCTCGCGTATGATTCCCATCCCGTCGCGGCCATGTACACCCGCAGTTGCAGCGGGCACACTCGCACGCCGGAGGAGGTGGGCCTCGCAGCGGCCGCCTATCCTTACTACTCTGTCGACTGCAAGCATTGCCTCGCGCATCCGGCGCGATGGTCGAGTCGCATCCCCGCTCAGGACGCTGCCACTCTGCGCAGTTCCGACGAATCAGCGCGCCTGAACATTGATCGCCGTCTCGGCTGGAGCGCGGTTCCCAGCAATGACTTCATCGTCAAGACTGAGCGCGATCAGATCATTGTCACGGGAACGGGCCAGGGCCACGGCATCGGACTCTGCCAGTCTGGAGCGAAGGCCATGGCCGAAGAGGGTGCGGACTTCCGTCAGATTCTAGGCCACTACTACCCCAACACCATGATCGTTAATTGGCCAGCCCAAATTTGGCCACCCCCGGCTTCACCTGAAAACCGCCCAGTCAGGTAACATAGAACATTCTGCGCACGGCCAAAGTTTCTTATGGAAAGACGCGAAGCGCTTCGACTGCTGGCGACGGGCACGGCCCTGCAACTGGCGCCACGCAATCTACTGACAGTGTTGCGGGGAGCCCGCAGACTGCTCGATACACCGGCCTCTCCGCGCACGTTGAACGCACACCAATTCGCCACCGTGCGGATTATGGCAGAGCTGATTCTCCCGCGAACCGAAACGCCTGGAGCCACCGACGTCGGCGCGAGCGAGTTCATCGATCTACTGTTGACCGAGTGGTACGACGAGCGCGACCGAACCCGCTTCTTGAATGGTCTGGCGGATGTGGACACTCGCGTCACAGCACTGTTCGGCAAGAACTTCGTCGACTCTTCTCCCGCGCAGCAGGCGGACATTCTGACCGCTCTGGGCGAGAAGATGATCGAGGATCGAGATCGCGGGCGCGACCAGCCGCCGACAAGCGACACCCAGCCGGATTCGAATTTCTATTCCATGCTGCGCGAACTCACTCTGAATGCCTATTACACTTCCGAAGCTGGCGCAACTCAGGAATTGCATTTCGAGGTGATTCCTGACTCCCACGAAGAGTGCGCGCCCATGCCGTCCGCCAAAGGTGCTCCGCAGAACTAATGAACGAAACTAACAGCTACGACGCGATCGTGGTCGGCTCCGGCATGACCGGAGGCTGGGCCGCGAAGGAACTCAGTGAAAAGGGACTGAAGACACTGGTGCTCGAGGCGGGCCGTCCCACCGTGCCCGAGGAAGATTACGTTGAGCACGTCCCACCGTGGGAGATGAAGTTTCGCGGACTCGGCGATCGCCGCCGCCTGCTCGCCGATCAGCCGATTCAGAGCACGTGCTACGCCTGCGACGAATGGTCGTCGAAATTTTTCGTCAGCGACAAGGAGCATCCCTACACGACCGCGCCGGGCAAGCCGTTCCGCTGGATTCGCGGACGGCAAGTCGGCGGGCGCTCCATCACGTGGGGCCGACAGAGTTATCGCTGGAGTGATCTCGATTTCGAAGCCAACCTGCGCGAGGGAATTACCATCGACTGGCCCATTCGCTATGCCGATATCGCGCCCTGGTACGACTACGTCGAGGATTTCATCGGCATTTCCGGCGAGGCCCTCGGCCTTCCCCAGTTGCCCGACAGCAAGTTCCTGCCGCCAATGGAGTTCAATTGCGCGGAGAAAGTTGTGCGCGATGCACTGGCGAGACATTTTGGCGGCGAACGCGTGTTGACCATCGGCCGCGTCGCCATTCTCACGCGCGACCATAACGGCCGGGCCGCCTGCCACTACTGCGGCCCGTGCGAACGGGGATGCATCACCCGCTCCTACTTCAGCGCCGTGAACGCGACTCTGCCCGCCGCCGAAAAGACCGGCCGGATGACGCTGCGTCCCTACAGCGTGGTCCACAGCGTGATGTTCGACGCGCGCACGCGAAAGGCAACCGGTGTACGCATCATCGACGCTCGAACTCGCGCCACAGTTGAGTTTCGTGCCAAAGTAGTTTTTCTGTGCGCCTCCGCTCTGGAGTCGGTTCGCATCTTGCTGAACTCATCCACGCCGGAATTTTCAAACGGCTTGGCGAACTCGAGCGGCGAACTCGGCCACAACCTGATGGACCACGTAAAGGCTGGCGGCGCCGACGGGACTATCCCCGGCAACGACGACCGCATCGAACTCGGCAGACGGCCCAACGGCATCTACGTGCCGCGTTTTCGCAACGTGAAAACCAGGCAAGCCGAGTTTCTGCGGGGATATGGTTTTCAGGGCGAAGGTTCTCGGGAAGGCTGGGAGCGCGGCATTGCGCAGACCGGATTCGGTTCGGAATTCAAAAAGTCCATCAGCCGGCCGGGGCCGTGGCGATTCAGTTTCTATGGCTTCGGGGAGTGCCTGCCGAGGCACAGTAATTTCGTCGAACTCGACCAGCAAACTGTCGACGCGTGGGGAATCCCTTCGCTGAAGATTCATTGTTCCTGGAGCGACAACGAACTCGCTTTGCGCAAGGACATGTCGATCGCGGCAGCGGAAATGCTCGCGGCTGCGGGAGCCCGCAACATCCAGCCTTTCGCCGACGACGAGCCGCCGGGATTCTCCATCCACGAAATGGGCACGGCGCGCATGGGCCGCGATCCCAAGACTTCCGTGCTCAATTCTTTTAATCAGGCACACGACGCGAAAAATCTCTTCGTCACCGACGGAGGCGCCATGGTTTCGTCCTCCTGCGTGAATCCGTCGCTGACCTACATGGCCCTGACCGCGCGCGCCTGCGACTACGCGGTGCAGCAACTGAAGAAGGGAGAGCTCTAGATGAAGAGTCGTCGTCAATTTCTGCAGATGCTCTCGTCCGCCGTGCTGGCGCCGTTGGTCGTGGGTGAAATGAAAGCGGGTCAGGCAAAAGCGGCTGAAACCAAGCCGAGCCAGATCCCCCTGGCGTTTTCCACGCTGGGATGTCCCGCCTGGGAATGGAAAAAGATTCTCGACTTCGCCCAGCAGCACGGATTCTCTGCCATCGAGTTACGCGGGCTGGAAGGAAAGCTGGACTTGCCCGCGCATCCCATTTTCGCCGCCGACCGCATTGAGCAGACCAAACAAGAAATTCGCGCCAGCAAACTGAAGATTGCCTGCGTGAGTAGTTCCGCGCAAATGTATATGGAAGATCCGGCCAAGCGGGCCGCGCAATTGGCAGACGCCCGCCGCTTCATCGATCTGGCCGCTGCGCTCGAATCGCCCTACATGCGCGTGTTTGGCGGCAAAGCGGGATCGGACAAGAATCCCGCGCCCGACGACGACACGAAAGCTCGCGTAGCCGCGGGCCTGCGGGAACTGGGAGCATACGCCGGCCCGCACCACGTCACCGTGATCATCGAGTCCCACGACCACTTCACTGCTTCCGCGACCTTGAAAGACGTTTTGAGCAGGGCCGATTCCGAACACGTTGGTCTGCTCTGGGACGCGCACCACACTTTCGCCACGTCGAACGAAGATCCGGAATTCACGGTCAAGCAATTAGGCCCCTGGATCCGCCACACGCATCTGAAAGATTCCGTCGGCAGCGGCGAAGATCGTAAGTATGTGCTGACCGGCCGAGGCAACGTCCCTATCCAGCGCCAGATCGAGGCACTGCGTTCGATTGGCTATAAGGGTTTCTACTGTTTCGAATGGGAAAAGGTCTGGCATCCTGATATCGCCGACCCCGAGATCGCGATCGCCGATTACGCGCGCGTGGTCGGCCAATGCCTGGGAAACGCCCGCGCCTGCGGCTTGTTGTAGAGACCCTGCTCACGAAGTGTCGTGAACGCCTGCTGTTTTGTGGAAGAGCGCGCTTTCAGCGCCGCGCAACAGCTGCAAAAAAAAACTGCGGCTTCAGCCCCCGTTTCCAGCCGGGATGCTGTCCGAAATCGTCTCGGTCTTCGCATCCCAGAAAACTTTCTTGCCCGACCAGTATGATTGCGCCGCCATCATGCACGCCACGGAATGCGCGAATCCCGCGTGCACCGAAGCGTGCGGCTGCTGCCGCGAACGCATGCACTCAAACCAGTTCGCCATGTGTTCGGTGGTCAGGTCGTCGATGCCCATGGGCGGAAGCTTTGTCTCTTCCGGCAGCTTCACAAATTCCGATTTTCTCTTGTCGTCAATGTCGGCGTCGTCCTCGTGCGTCCCTTTCTCTTCGATGACCTGATAACGCGGGCTGCCTTCGCCACCCACGTTGATCAGACTGGCCTTCTTCCCCATGTAGCGCGTAAAGCTGGGTGCGTCGTTGCCAAAACTGGTCGAGTAGCTGACCAGAAAGCCCTTGGGATATTCGAGCAAAGTCTGAAACGTGTCGGCATTTTCGCGGCCGTCGTGCCACGCGAACACTCCGCCGTGCGACACCGCCGATTTCGGATAATTGTCGTCCATGAACCAGTGCACCAGATCGATGGCGTGACTCATCCACTGATCCGGAATCCCGCTCGAAAAGTCCTTATACAACCGAAACTCAAAATACAGTTGCGGATCAAACGGACGCGCCGGCCTGGTCATCAGCCACCTGCTCCAATCCGTATCCTGTTCGCGGATTTGCTTGACCTCCGGACGGCCGCGCCACCGCGGGCCGTGATAGTTCCACACCACTTCAACTTTGCTCACATCGCCGAGCGCCCCGCTGCGCGCGATCTTCTGCGCCGCTTGCTGGTACGGTTCGCTGCGATGCTGGGTGCCGACCTGAACGATGTTCTTGCTTTGCAGCACGGTGTCGCGCGCAGCTTTCGCTTCGCTCAGCACGTTGCCCATCGGTTTTTCGACGTAGACATCCTTGCCCGCTTCCACCGCTATTTTCAGGATTGGCGAATGCGAATGTTCCGGCGTCGAGATCAGCACGCCATCGACATCCTTCATGGCGAGCAGGTCTTCCAGATGCTGGACCGCGCGCGGCGCCCGTCCGTAATAGCCCGCATTCGTGGCCGCGGCTTTTTCGCGATTCACTTTCCACAGATCGCAGACCGCGGTCATCTCCACGTGGTGGCTGGACTTCAACTTGGACGCAATTTCGTCGAGATCCCCGCCGCGGCTCCCAATGCCGATGTGGCCAAGAGAAATGCGGTCGTTGGCGCCCACAATATTTCCGTACGACAGCGCCGTGCGGGGCAGGACAACGCCCCCGGCGATGACTGCAGCGGACTTGCCCAGGAAAACTCGACGGTTAATCTGCGAAGACTCACTCATGATTGCTCCGATGTACGAAAGGGATTCGCCATGCTAAGTGGCGCAACTCTAGTAGTCAAGGACAGTGGCAACAGCAAAAGAAAGTCCAGTCTCAACCCTTCTTTAAACCATCTGGAACCAGCGGCAGCGAGCGCAAACGCACGCCAGCCGCGTCAAATATGGCATTGGCGATCGCTGGAGCCAGTCCGATCATCGGGCACTCGCCCGCTCCCACCGACGGGATATCCTTGCGATCGAGCAGGACTGTCTCTAGCACCGGAAGATCACTGAACCGGGGCACGCGATACTCCGACAACCTGCCGTTGAGAATCTTGCCGTTGTCGAACTCGATCGCTTCGAACAGCGCTCCACCCAATCCCTGAACATTCGAACCTTCGATTTGGTTCCGAAGGCCGTCGGGATTGACGATCGCGCCGCACTCGAACGCGGACACCACGCGAACCACCTTCACCTCGCCCGACTTTTGATCGACGTGTACTTCGGCGAACGTCGCGATGTTCCCCAGCTTTTCGTACCCGCCGCCCATGCCGAATCCCTGGCCGGCAGCCTTGCTCTTTCCCCAGCCGAACTGTTTCGCCGCAGATTCGAACACGGCGCGCAACCTCTCATCTTTCAGGTTCTTCAGGCGAAATTCCAAGGAATCCATTTTCACTGCGTGCGCCAGTTCGTCCATATGCGATTCGCGCGCGAAATGGTTCGCTGTCGCGGCCAACGCGCGGTACGATCCCTGCCGCAACGGAGAATTCGTCGCGTGAAAAACGATGCGCTGGTTCGGAATTTCATAATACGTGCGAATGCCCGCCGAGCCGGAATTGTAATTGTGAAACTCCCATGCCGTAATCGTTCCATCGCCGCGCACGCCGCTGCTCACGTCAATCACGCCGGCCGGACGAAAATACGCCCACGTGAATTCCTCTTCGCGCGTCCATACCACCTTTACCGGCCGCTTGGCTGCGCGCGCCAGTCGTGCCGCTTCGATCGCCGTCTCTCCAGTGTGCTTGCCGCCATATCCCGATCCTGTATCCGGCATCAACACTCGTACTCGATCTTCGGGAATCCGAAAGGCCTCCGCGAGTTGGCCGCGCACGCCGAACGGGCGCTGCGTTCCCGTCCACACCGTCAGGTTGTCGCCATCCCACTTCGCCAGCGCAGCGCGAGGTTCGAGAGGAACGTGCGCGATATAGGAAACCGTATACGTCTGTTGCAGGCGGTGGTCGGCAGCGCTCAGCGCCTGATCCACGGCGCCGATGTCATACCGGTCGCCGTCTCCCGTAGGGTCCTTGCCCTCGACCGTGTTTTTGCGCAGATAGTCGAAGAGTTCTTTGCTCGACGGTTGCAACTCGGATTTCCATTCGGCATGGATGGCCGCAAGAGCGGCCACAGCCAACTCGCTGCTCGCCGCCGCAACGCCCACGAAGTTGCCATCATGCACCACGGTCGCGCCCATCTGCTCGGCCTTCGGCGTATCCACGGAAACCAGCGTCGCGCCAAATGCTGGCGGCCGCAAAACCTTGCCGTACAGCATGTCCGGTATTGTCTGGTCCGAGGGATACCGGTGCCCGCCCGTCACAAAGTCGCGCCCGTCCACCTTCAGCGCCGATCGCCCGGCCACTTTCCAGTTCGCCGCAGGAATCAGCGGAGTCACTTCTGAAACGGTTTGGCTCAGCAGTTGCCCTTTCGTGAGAGCAGCGTATTCCACCGATCGGGTGTTCTGCGGATCGGTGACCTTGCCATCCGCCGCAATCAAATGCCGACGGTCGGTCTGCCATTGCGCCGCCGCCAGGCCGATCAGGGTCTCGCGTGCCGCCGCCGCAACTTTGCGAAGTTGCAGGTTCATCGTGGGCGTGGTGCGGCTCCCGAACGTGCCCATGTCGAATGGCGTGAGCTGAGTGTCGCCCATCACCATCTCAATCTTTTCGATCGGTACGTGCAGTTCTTCGGCGACCGCCTGGCTCAGAGAAGTCCGAATATTCTGGCCCATCTCGGCCTTGCCCGTGTATACCGTGACTCTGCCGTTTTCCCCGAGATGAAGCCACGCATCCACCTCTTTGGGAAGGGAATCGCCTCGCCGCCTCGCCCCACCTGACTCCTGCGCAATGATTGCCGATTTCAAAACTGAAACCACCAGCACTCCGGCGCCAAGAAACTTGAAAAAATCCCGGCGACCCAGATCGAAGCGGTACGGGGGCCCGGCCGCGAGTTCGTAGCGTTCCGGTTCCAGCGGAATTGGCGCGTGTATTTTCTCGCTCATCGCCCTGCTCCTTTCGCGGCAGGCGACGCCGTCGCGACCTTGGCCGCTTTCTGAATCGCGCTCACGATGCGCGAGTAGGTTCCACAGCGGCAAACATTGCCACCCATGAAAGCAATGATCTCGCTTTCCTTCGGCTGAGGATTTCGCTTGAGCAGCGCCACCGCGGACATGATCATCCCCGACGTGCAGTACCCGCACTGCATCGCTCCGGCTTCGAGAAACGCCTCCTGCACCGGATGCAGTTGCTCGCCGCTGGCCAGACCTTCAATGGTTGTGATTTGTTTCTGAGAAACCGCTCCGACTTTGGTGATGCACGACCGCTGCGCCTTCCCGTCAATCAGGACGGTGCAGGCGCCGCATTGACCTTCCCCGCAGCCATACTTGCTCCCGGTCAGATCGAGACTTTCGCGCAGCACGCTGAGCAGACTAGTTCCCGCGTCGGCGTTAATTGTGTAGGGCTTTCCGTTTATGCTGAGACGAATAGTAGCCATTCCGCACTCCAGATTGATGTTCCCGCGGCGGTTTGCTAAGTTGCAAAGATTTTCAGTACAAGAAAGCCGAGAAGAACCGGAATGATTCTCCGGTTCTGCCCGGCCCAAGAATTACGACACATGGTTCCTCCGCGTGCTTCTTCCGCTAACTCAGGACTTAATGGTTTTCGAAGCCGCATCCCACGTGACCGGCTTCTGGCGGAAAAACGATTCGTTCGCCATATGGCAGGCGATGGCGGCGTTGTTGCCGAACACCGCATCCTCGGTCACAGGCTTGCGCGACTTCACCGACTGAAAGAAGACGTTCAGGTGCACACGCACATCATCCCAATCATGTCCCTTGTACACAGTATCTTCGTGCACCGGCTCTTTCCCGAGCTGCGGGTCATGCTCGGAGTGCCACTGTTTGACGTACTCTTCCCGCATCTTCGCCGGGAAACTGAAGCTGTAGTAACTGGGATCGGTATCCACGCCGGATTGCGGAGAGTGTCGCAGTTCGAACTCGCCGGCATCGAGCAGCCCTTTCGGTCCCATGAAACGCGCCAGTTCCGGCGACTCGCAGCCCAGATCGAGGCGCACATAAACCGGGATGCCGTGATAATCGAACAGAACGGTGTGAAAATCAGGCATGTCGCGCCCGTCTTTGAAGCGGAAAATTCCGCCCATCGCGGTCGCCGACTTCGGGATTTCATTCCATCCCAGCGTGACCAGCATGCCGCTGATCAGGTGCACCATCAGGTCGCCGGCCACGCCGGTGCCGTAGGCCCGCCAGCAGCGCCAACGCGCGAAATGCAGCTTGTTGAACGGAACCTTCGGCGCATCATTGAGCCACGTGTCCCAGTCGAGGGTTTCGGGCGAAAGATCGAGTGGCGGTGGATATTCCCACGCGCCGGTGGGATCGTTGCGTCCGAGCGTCAGTTCCACCATTTCGACGTCGCCAATCGCGCCGCCCGCGTAGAGATCGCGCGCTTGGGCGCAGAGCACGGAACTCACTCGCTGTGAGCCGATCTGCACAATGCGATTGTTTTTCTGCGCCGCTTCCACCATGGCCAATCCGTCGGCCACGTTGTGCGACATCGGCTTCTCGCAATAAATATCCTTGCCGGCGTTGCAGGCGTCGACCACCACGCGCCGGTGCCAGTGATCCGGAACCGCCGCCACAATGCAGTCAATGTCCTTGCGATCCAGCAATTCCTTATAATGCCGCGAAGTGGGCAGGCTCGCGTTGCCGGTGATTTCTTTGGCCAGCGTGTGCCGCCCGTCATACAAGTCGGCCGCGCCGACGCACTCCACGCCGGGAATCGTGATCGCCCCTCCCAGCAGCCCTGAGCCCTGCATCCCGATTCCAATCATGCCAAAGCGGACCCGGTCGCTGGGCGCCACGGCCCGCCGCAGTGGTTGAGCTTCCAGTAAGACGGTCTTCGAAATCAGCAGGCCGCCCGCGGCGGCTGCCGCACTTCCCTGCAAGAACGCGCGTCGCGAAAGAATGCGTTTTTTCATGCCAATCCCTCCCGATTGAACTAAGACGATTTGACTGCGACCTGCTCCCAATAACCCGCTTACTTTTTTAACGGTTTAATCGCCACTTCCTTGAAGAACACGATGTCGTTGTCGCTGTGATTTTGCAGGCCGAAGTAGCCGAAGTTCGGCCGCGGACCGCGCTGCGGTTCGAAATCAAATTTCCGGTCCGGCACCGGATCGCCGTCCGTGTAGTCGGTGACCTTCACGCCGTTCAAGATCACAATCGTGCGCGGCCCATCCAGCGTGATGTCCATGGTGTTCCACTCCGGACCCGGCTTCCACGCATGTTTCACCAGCGGCTTGGTCAGGGAATACAGCATGGCGGTCTCGTGGTATTCGTCCTCGCCCGAGGCTTGGGGATTATTGTCGATCTGCACTTCGAAGCCGTAGTGCACCGGCATCCACTCTTCGCGGGGCTCAACCGGAATGCGGATGAAGACTCCCGAATTGTCGTTTTCGTCGCGCATCTTGTAGACCACGTGGATCATGCAATTGCCGATCTTGCCGCCCGTCCAGTAGAGCAGGCCCATGCCGCCGTGGGTGCGGATTAGTCCATCTTCCACGGTGTCGCCGCCCGGGCCCACGTGCTTCCAACCGGTCAAGTCTTTTCCGTTATAAAGCTGTTGCCATTTGTCGGGATCGCCCTTGCACACGTTCTGATTTTCATCGGCAGCGAGCGCCAGGGTGGCCAGACCGGCAAGCACAAAAAATGAAACAATAAATCGTTTCAGCATTGGGAATCTCCTGGTTTTTCCGCCAAGCTATCTTGGGACAGACCAACATACTCGCACCCACGCCCGGAATCAACCGGGGCGGGCGACATTCTCATGATCAGGAGGAAAGATGAGGGTAGGTAGAGGGCGCGCCCTTCGCGCAGAACGCGAGAAGGGGCACAATCCCGATATGGCTTAGTCGATGTTAGTGGGCGAAGGCGAAGTTCAGGCCGGTGGTGAAAATCACGTCGTTATCCTTGGCGGTGGACGGCGGGTTGGAAACATAAATGTCGCCGAACTGGTTCTGCCAGCCCAGCCACTTGCTGATCTTGGTCACGGTACCGATGTTGAAAGTTGTCCGGTACTGCCCGGTCTGCTGCAGATTAGGATAGAAATAAAAATTTTCCGTGACGAGCGTGCTCTTGCCCAGCTTTTGGGTCAGTTCCTCGCCCAGGGTCAGAGCGGCGAATCGATTGGTTACGCCGTAGGACTGATACACCGTGGTGCTTCCCGTCACCAGCGGTCCGTTCGAGTAAGTTTCGTGTGTGTAGTTGATGCCGCCCAGGAAGTTCAACATGGTCTTGGCAGACTTGATGGCGTGGTAGCCGAAGCCACCGGCATATGACGAACGCAAATCCAAAAGCTGCAGCGCGTTGCTCATGAAGTCCGCTGCGCCGAAGACGAACAGCTTCGGATGCACGTTGCGGTCGTACCGGAACCCGCCCGTTTCCAGGTTCGCGACCGTGCTCGGGTTGGCCTGATTGTTCGTGGTGTAGATCGTGGTTGCGTAAAGTGTGACCTTGTCGTGGAGCGTGGGATGCGTCGCGTTGAAGGCCAGGGCCAGGTTCTCCGTCTCGCTGTTGCCGCGAGCCACTGAGAAGCCCACGTTGATGCCGCCGTTCCACCCGTGAATCAATCCGGGATGCAGCGACTTGTCGTAGGCCGTCTGCTCGGCGTCGTTGCGGATCAGCGTCACGTCGCCCGTAGGGGCTTCCACGGTGCCTGTCGTCTTAGTGGCGATCTCAAGCTTGCCGTCCGTGGTTGTGACCGGGCCGACCGCTGTCTTTCCATCCTTCAAGCTGACGTGCAATTCCTGCTCGGTCTTAATTTCCTGAATGGCGGCGAACTGAATGGTGACGTCTCCCGCGGCCTCGGTGTGCAACACCAGCGTCTTGCCGTCGGACTTCACGACCGTGCCGGTCAGCCGGTCCCCGTTCTTCAACGTGACCTGGTCCGCAAACAGAGCCGATGCCAGTCCAAGAAACGCAATTAAGGTCAAGACTTCAAATCTACGCAACACGAACTACCTCCAGACGCAGAGTTTTTGAGATGGAAAAACGAAGGGACCCAGGACTACGACGACACAGAAATAGGGATACCGCAACGGCGAAGAGGAGATGACTGCCGGAAGAACCTGCGCGCGCTGCTCCTCAAAACGGAACCGCGGTTAGCTCTTGGTTTCAGTCTTCTTGTTCGGATCGGTCGAAGCTTGCGCCGGGGGATTGTCCTTCATGCCGTCTTTCAGGGCACGAATCCCTTCGCCCAGACCTTTACCGAGTTCAGGCAACTTTTTCGGACCGAACACCAGAAGCGCAATAAAGAAGATCACGATCAGGTGCATCGGTTGAAATAGACCTTCAAACATTTAGATCCTCCAAGACACAAGGCCTGCAATTTCAAATCATACGCTATTTGGATGCCCCAGGGAAAGGTCGAGCGACCCTAGCCCCGGTCTTCCATAGCTTTGGCTATTTCAATCTTGACTCACCGTGCTGCAGGCTTCGGTGAACCCCGCCACGGTGATTTGTGATTTCGATCACATAGGGACGCCGTCCCACAGCGGCACTTCAATGGACCAAGTCATCCCGCCGGTTACCTCCGTGACCTTACCCGCACGTCCTTCGGCAGGCTATGTTTGTGTCAGGGGTCTCTGAAGGCGTTCGTCCTCCAAAGCCGCCACCAGCAAGCCAATCCACGCATCAGGGAGTCCGGTGAGAGTGCAGGCTTCACGATTTCTGCTGCTATTTGCCCTGGCCGCGGTGGCGGCCGCGCAATCCATTCCCACTCCACCCGGCAATCTTCAGCCTGACGCCCCACGCTCCGGCGTCCAAGACGATGTTCAAGCCGGTGTCCAAGCTGACGTTCAGCCCGTGGACACGACGCAACTGGCCGCCTGGTTGATCGGGGGAGTTCCTAGCGCCCGACTGGCGCGCCTGGTCGCGGAACGCGGGCTGGCCACTCTGCCCACGAACAACGAACTGCGCCAGATCGAGTCCGCAGGAGCGAATAAAGACTTGCTGCGCGTGCTGAGTTCAGGAAACGCTCAGTCCGCCAGAGTGGGCCCACCCATTCCAGAGGCCCTAGTCAAGGCCGCGAGCGAAGCCCGGCAGCAGCACTTCCACGAAGCCGAAGCCGACGTTCGCCAGGTATTAGGTTTCGGAACCGCAGATTCCGACGCGCACAATTCCGCCCTACACTTCGCGCTCGGCGTAATTTACCGCCAGCAGGAAAAATGGGACGACGCCTACGACGAACTCACCCAGGCCACGCAGCTGATGCCCGAACTGCCCGAGAACCACAGCGCCCTGGCCTATCTTTTCTATCGCATGGACGACGGTCCGAACGCGATTGCCGAGGCGCGGACCGCGCTCAGCATCGATCCCACCGACGCCGAGGCTTATCAATTCCTGGGACTCGGCCTGTACGCGAACGGCCAGTACAAAGCCGCAGTACACGCCTACAGCGAGGCGCTGGCCCGCGACCATGACAACGCCGACACCTACTACGACATGGGCATTGCCCTGCACGCCGACGGAAACCTGCCGCGGGCCATCGCCGCCTATAATGAGGCCATTCGCCTGCGGCCCGCTTTTTGGGAAGCTCACGCCAACCTGGGACTAATCCTGCACGAGGAAGGCAACCTCGATCAGGCGGTGGCGGAATATCGCGCGGCCAAGCGCATTGCTCCCGGCGAAGCCTCCATCCGCAACAATCTCGGTAATACCTACTGCGATCAGGGGAATTTTGACTCGGCCATTGCCGAACTGCACAGCCTTTACCGCGAGCATCCGGAGTGGCAGCAGGGCCACGCTTGTCTGGCCAGCGCCTACATGGCGAAGAAAAGCTACGACGCCGCGGTCGACGAACTGCGGCTGGCCGTGCAGCAGAATCCGACGGGTTCCACCGAGCACCGCATCCTCGGCCAGGCTCTGCTGCTGGCCAACAAACCGGACGAAGCCCTACGCGAACTGCGGCTGGCCGTTTCTCTGAATCCCGATTCCGACCTGGCGCACCACCTGCTGGGCACGGTCCTGTTTGAGCGGCAAGAACTGCATGCCGCGGAAAGGGAGTTCCGCGAGGCCCTGCGCGTGAATCCATCGGCCGACAATCACTATTCCCTGGCCGCCTGCCTCATGACTATGAATCGCTACGAAGAAGCGTTGTCGGAATTGGAGACGGCTTCGCGGCTCGACCCCGAGCGCAGCCTCTACCGCGCCCGCCGTGAAGAACTTCTCAAGCTGATGAAGGAACCGAAAGCGCGCTAACCGCTCGTGGGGCGACGCCTCGCCCGTCCCGCCAGCGCGAAGCGCGGTGGCCCGGAGCAAAAACCCGCCGCCGCAACTCAGCCTGACCGCCTGGCCAATACCCGCCGCTGTTACCACGGTGCGTAGGCGAAGACTCGGGCAATCCTTACACTAGAGTCGAGTCCGAACCCCGGCGGCCTGAACACAATCGACAGGGGAAGCTTCCGATGGCGAGCGACGTAACTCGATCCCAGCAGTCGGCCGTCAATGCTGTCGTGCCGGCGGCTTTGACCAAAGAAACGGGCGCCCGACGCGCGGATAGTTCATCCGCGGCTGGCTCGTCTTTGTCGGCGGCTAGTCCGTCGGCGGCTAGTTCGCCTCCGGCTGCCCCGCGCAAGGCCACGGGATACGGCCTGCCATGCTCGAAATGCCACCTGTACTATGCCGCCGATCTTGAGGCCTGCCCAACCTGCAAGCACAACCAGCGCGTGTCTCCGGTTGCGCCCATCAGGCCGGTGCACGTGTCGCAGGCCGCCGTCGACCCAATTCCTGACACGGCTGCCGTCGAGCAGGAGCGGGAAGCATTTCTTCGTCAATTCAAGTCGCAGTTGATCGAAGCCCACGCCGAGGTGGTGAACGCCCCGGCGTCGGTTTGCAAGTTTGCCGAGCAGCATTCCGGGGAGCCGGCCACCGCCGAAATCTGCCAGGCTTGCTACGAGCGCCTGCAGGAGCGCCTGGACGTTTTCGAAGGCGCGTTGCACATGGAGCTGAAAGAAGCCGCCCAGATTATTTACGACGCGGTTTGGGCCGACCCGTCCGACCCCAACAAGACGTATCAGAATGCCGCCAGCGCCTTGCTCACCGAGTTGCGCAAGCGCGCCGGAATGACCGCGGTGCTGGGCCCCCTCTAGCCGTTCTCGCACTAGATTCACCTCGCCGCAGGCCAGGTGTTGCCCCTCCCGCTAAAATAATCCCCATGCGAAAGGCGATTGTTGCGATCGGCGGGGGAAACATCAGAACAAAGGGAACCGCCGCCATTGACCGGGAGATCATCCGGCTCACCCGCAAGAAGAATCCAAAGCTTCTCTTCATCCCCACCGCGAGTTCAGATGCCGAACCTTACTGGCAGCACGTTCAGGAATATTTCGGTGGCTTCTTGCGATGTAAGACCGATGTCCTGTTTCTCATCCGGGAACGGCCGTCGAAAGAGCAGATACGGAGCAAGATCGCTTCGGCGGATGTGATCTACGTGGGCGGCGGCAACACTCTGCTCATGATGCGGATCTGGCGGCGCCTGGGGGTCGATGCGCTCCTCAAGGCGGCTTATGAGAAGGGAACTGTGCTCTCCGGCATTAGCGCAGGCGCAATCTGCTGGTTTGAATCGGGCCATTCCGATTCCATGTCGTTCTACAACCCTCAGCATTGGAACTACATCAACGTGAAAGGTCTGGGGCTCGTCCAAGGGATCCTATGCCCCCACTACAACGGCAGGACCCGAGGCGTGCCACGGCGCAAGGACTTCCGCGACATGATTCGCAAGACCGGCGGCTGCGGAATTGCCTTGGAAAACAATTGCGCCCTCGAGTTCATCGACGGCCGCTTCTATCGCGTTATTCGATCGAAACCGGGCGCGCGAGCCTACAAGGTGTACCGAGCCGGCGGCGAAGTCATAGCGAGACAGATTCGCCCGCACGATCAACTGGCGGCCGTCGAAACGCTCGCCCGGGGAGGATCGACAGAGGCCGGCTAGCGACTTCCCCAATTTCACTTTGCCCGCAAGATTCGGATAGTCCGCTCCCCGGCTTGTGCCGTACGCTTTCCTTGCCATGACCACCAATGCCATACTCACAGCCGAAAGCTTGGAACCCATGCCCGTCCGTCAACCCAAACCGATGACCCAATCGGCTGAGAGAGCCGACGACCCGCGCTGGAATGCCGTGCTCGCGCGCGACGCCGCCCGCGATGGAGAATTCGTCTTCGCGGTTTCGAGCACCGGCGTTTATTGCCGGCCGTCGTGTGCCGCACGCCGGCCTCGCCGCGAAAACGTTCAGTTCTTCCGCGGGCCGGAACAGGCCGAGCGGGCGGGATATCGCGCCTGCCTGCGCTGCCGGCCCAAGTCGTTCAGCGGCAACTCCCAGTCGGACGGCGTGAAAGCGATTTGCCGTTTCATCGAGCAGCATCTGGACGAGCCGCTGACGCTCGACCGACTGGGCAAGGAATTTCACCAGAGCCCGTTTCATCTGCAGCGCCGCTTCAAGCAAGTGCTCGGCATCACCCCGCGCGCCTATGCCGACTCCTGCCGCCTGCGCCTGCTGAAGCGCAACCTGCAGGCTGGTGATTCGGTCACCCGCGCCATGTACGACGCCGGATACGGCTCCAGCAGCCGGCTCTACGAGAAGACGGCCTCGCAGTTGGGCATGACGCCCGACAAATACCGCCGCGGCGCCATTGCCGCGACCATTCGCTATACCTGCGCCGACTCGCCGCTGGGACGCATGCTGATCGCGGCCACCGAGCGCGGCATCTGCTCCATTCAGTTTGCCCGCACGGATGGCGAGCTGCTGGAGGGCCTGAAGCACGAATTCCCGTTCGCCTCGCGCAAGCTGGATGAGGGCGGGCTGCAGTCGTGGGTCAGCGCGCTGCTGCGGCACATGCGCGGCAAGGACCTGGATTCGACGGCCTCATTGCCGCTCGATATCCGGGCGACGGCCTTTCAGCGTCGCGTGTGGACGTACCTGCAATCGATTCCGTTCGGGGCCACGCGGTCTTACAGTGAGGTTGCGAAGGCGATCGGCCGGCCGCGCGCGGTTCGCGCCGTGGCCCGCGCCTGCGCCACCAATCCCGTCGCGGTCGCAATCCCGTGCCATCGCGTCATTCGCCAGGACGGCAGCATGAGCGGATATCGCTGGGGCATCGAACGCAAGCAGGCGCTGCTGGAGATGGAGCGGGAGACACTCTAGAGCAGTCGCTTGCCGTGAATGACGGCTGCCACCGTTACCTGTCCCTCCTGAACGGAGTAGATGATTCGATAGCTGTGGACGAACAGTTCTCGGATGTTTTCGTCGTCGAACTCAGGCACTTTTCGTCCAGCCAAAGGGAAATGCTCCAGCATCCGCGTCGAGGCGAGGATCTTCCGAACCACTGCCTTTGCATAAGTCAAAGAGTCGGGGCAATGTAGGAGGCAATGGCTTCGACATCCGCCAGGCCGCGTGGGGACCAAACTACTCGGTGAGCCATTTGCTCAGCTGCTGTTCCGCGTCCGCTTGTGTCACCGTGCCCCGCTGGGCCTCGTCCAGCCCGCGCCGAACCTTTTCGAGAACGTAGAGATGGTATTGAATATCCTCGAGAGAGCAATTCTCGGGCAGGTTGTGTAGGAGCGATTCGACTTGTTGTTTGGCGTTGCTCATGGCGTGCACCACTGCGCTTAGAATAGCACGCAGATGCGGCCTGCCCTGCTGGTGTTTGACTCCGCAATTTGACGGCGGTTAAATGGGCACAGCGGGACCGGTTCGTCGACTCTCCCGCGAAGGCGGGGCTATGCGGGCAGACGCGGGGATGCTGGCGGTGATTATCCTCTCAGGTGCTGTGATGTTCGGATGCGGCGGAGGAAACAGCGGCGGGGGGAACTCACCTGTGACACCGGTCATCACATGGGCGACGCCAGCGGCCATTGCCTACGGCACGGCACTCAGTGCGACGCAACTGGATGCGACCGCAAGCGTACCGGGCACTTTCGTCTACACGCCAGCGCCAGGTACTGTGCTGGCGGTCGGGTCACAGCCGTTGTCTGTGACCTTTACGCCGACCAACACCGCCGATTACACCACGGCCGCGGCTAAGGTCACGCTGATGGTAAACGCGGCGGCACCCACTATTTCGACGACAGCCGCGCAGAATCAGGCCGTGATCGCGACCTTGGCAGACACGACCCCAGGCGCAGTCATCTACTACACCGTCAATGGAAGCACTCCCAGTTCTTCCTCGCAGCAGTACCAGGCGCCTTTTCTGGTGGCCTCGAACCTCACTCTCAACACGATTGCAATAGCCGGAGGAACCTCCAGTACGGTAACCAGCCAGACCTTTACGCTCAATATCCCCTCGGGAACGCTGGTCTGGAGCGATGAGTTCACCAGCTCCAGCAGCACTCCGGCGAAGCCCAATCCCGCAATCTGGACCTACGACACCGGGACGGACTGCTGCGGCAATAACGAACTGGAGGACTATTGCGCCTGGGGATCGTCCACGTCTCCGTGCAGCACTACGAATCCCAGCGAGTACGTGGCCGCGTATCCGGGAACTGATGGTGTCTTGTATATCGAGGCCCAGCAGCCGTCGCCCGGGGTGTACACCTCGGCGCGCTTGAAGACGCAAGGGCTGTTCAGCTTTCAGTACGGCCGGATTGAGTTTCGCGCCCTGGTGCCGGAGGCTCAAGGTTTCTGGCCCGCGAATTGGCTGCTGGGCAATAACATCGCGACGGTGAGTTGGCCGGCCTGCGGCGAGATGGATGTGCTAGAGCGCGTGAACGCGCCCGGCACGCCCGACTGGAATGAAGGCTCCGTTCACGGAACTGGTTTCACGGGCGGGAACCTGGGCACTCAGTACGACTTTGCTCCGGGCGTGACGGCCGCTACGTTTCATACCTACGGCATGATCTGGTCACCGGGCAGCGTTTCTTATTACGTCGATGATCCCACGAAGCCGTACGCTACCTACACGCCCGCTAGCCTGAACGGCATCAGCGGCGCGGTCTGGCCCTTCGATGGCGGGCAGAGCAATTTCATTATTTTGAACCTGGCTATCGGCGGGGATTGGCCGAAGGCTCCCGACAACACCACCCCATTCCCGTCGGAAATGCTGGTCGACTACGTGCGGGTATACACGAACTAAATTTAGTCCGTGGTATTGCGGCTTCGCACGGCGAACCAGTTCAGCAAACCCAAAGCGATGGTCGCGGCAACGATCAGGGATTGGCTACGGTCGACTTGCGTGACCAGAACTGCGCACATGAGGATGGCGATTCCGGCGAAGAAATTTCCGGCGGGCAGGCGGAAGCGGACGTCGCCCGGCTGCTTGCGACGGAGCACAGGCAGCGCAGCGCAGCATACCGCGTAATAGAGCAGGCGGGCGACGGCGGAAAGAGTCACATTCCATTTGAATTCGCCGGTCAGCGCGAATCCCCAGATCAGCGCGGCAAACATCAGAATCGAAACGTAAGGAGTATGAAACCGCGGATGAATTGCGGCGAAGACCTTGGGGAAATCTCCCTGCTCGGCCAGCGCGAACGTGACCCGCGGCATGGCCAGAATTTTCGCGCTGAGATATCCGTAGAAAGAAATCAGCGCGCCCACGGCGACCAGCGCGGCGCCGAAAGGACCGGCCGCAACCCGGGCTACGTCGGCCAGCGGACGGTCGCTGTGCGCCGCGTCAGGAAGCACTCCGACCACGACCCACTGAATGAGCACGTAAATCACGGTGCAAGTCGCGAGCGCGGTGAACAGGGCAAAAGGAGCATCGCGGCGGGGATCCTTAGCCTCGCCCATGGGCGCGAGCGCGGTTTCGAAGCCGCCATAGGCGAAGACGAGCAGCAGCACGGCGCTCAACCACTGGCTGGCGGTGACGGCGCGGACCGGGCCCAGCGAGCTACCGGCCGGATTCGCGTGCAGCACGAATAATCCGAGGATGATCACGGAGAACAGAGGCACGAGTTTCGCGGCGGTGAAGAAGTTGCTGACCTGCGTTCCCGCGCGTACGCCCCGCACGTTAATGAAGGCAAGCACGCCGACCAGAATCGTAAGAATGATTGCTCGCGGCAGCGGGTCGCGGGCATGCGGCCAGAATTCGCCGAGATAAATCACAAACAAATTGGCGTTGGCGGCCGGCGCAGCCACCTGCCCGAGCAAAAGCAGCCACGCCATCTGAATGCCCATGCCGCGTCCGAAGGCGGCGCGCGCGTAGAGGTAGGGGCCTCCAGCCTGATGAAAGTGCGAAGCGACTTCGGCAAAGCAACCATAGATGATGGCCATTCCGGCCCCGGCCAGGAGCACGGCCAAAGGGCTGAACTTTCCGAGGCGGCCCGCGATGGCCGATGGTAGTCCGAAGACGCCGCTGCCGAGGATGGAGTTCACCACCAGAGCGGTCAGGCTCCAGCGGCCGATGGCGCGAATCAGCTGCTGGCTTGACTGGCTTGGCGGCGTTTCCGGCACGCCGTGGTTTTATCACAGATGACAGATGGATGATGCTTGGGAACCAAACCGGTGACCTTGGCCCATTGGAGCATGCACTAACGGGGTCCCCGAAGCGGACGCAATCCATGCCGCACATACTCGAAAAGCCTCGCCAGTAGCGACGTTTCGCCGCAGTGACCTTTTCCCGCTCCAAAGTAATGGGCAGAATTACGAAAGGTGCATGCCCGTGGGACATCTATTCGCCATGGGCTGCCGATGAGATGTTGGAAAGAGCAATCGAATGCCCATCGACGATATGGACGACCTTCATCTCCGAATCGCGCGCGTCACCGAGGATCTGCGAACCATCCAGCAGGAGCTGAACTGCGCCGCCATGCAGGCTCCGAGTGATCCAGAACTCATGGAAGCGCTCAACTCGCTGTCGGAGACCGAACCCATCGAAACCCTGCGCTCGGCTCTCGACCAGATGCGCCACTTCCTCTGGTTTTATTCGCAGGTGATGAGCAGCGAACCGGAACTCGGCGACAAGTTGCGGCAGGCGGGCTCAGCCAAGACCGCTAGCGATGAAACTCCTAAATTGGAAAGCTCATTCCTCGATCAGCTCTCTCGCGCCGACGAGCTGATGCTGCTGCATCATCTAGCCGAAGCGCGCCGCCGCAAGCCCAACTAAGTTTCTCGCAGAGACGTGGCTTGCTGCGTCTTTTTCCCCACGCGACCAACGTTCATGGTGGGCCGATAGCGGGCCTCAGGGGCTTTAGCCCCGGTGGTCGCCTTTCTAGCCGACCCGCAGATACGTTGAATACTCCTGATCCTCGATGGCAGTAAATGGCAGCATCTTCATCGCTCCACCCGCCGTCTCGACCTGCCAGCTCTGTGCCCCGATCTTCCTCGCCGCGAGCAACTGGGTCCGCGTGACCTTTGGCTCCCCGCCCGTGACCGCAAACAGCACAACCGGCCCCACCAGCAGCGCCACAGTCTCGGGATGTTGCGCGTCAATCGCCTCCAGCCGTGCCGTCAGCGGAAGCGCCAGCTCGATGCGGTCACCATTCGTCCACTTCCGCTGCACGCTCGCAAAACTCCCAGCAGAAGCCGTTTCGCGTTTCCCATTCACCGCAATCGAAGCTCCCGCCGCCCAGGCCGGAATCCGCAGGTTCACCGCAAACTCTACCCGCTTCGAGGTCCTCACCTCAAACTCGACCTGCGCGTCGTACGGATACTCGCTCTTCTGCGTCAGCTCAACCTGCGCTCCACTCTGCACCCACTGCAGCGTCGAAGGAATATAGAGATTCACGTACACCCCACGCCCATCGCGGAAATATGTATTGATCCGGTAATCGGCCGCCACCTGCGGCAGCGTCCCCGAGCAGCACGCCCACCGCTCCTTGTGGTACACCTTCCGCCCTTTGAAGTTGTAATCCGAATAGTAATAAGTCCGGCCATCGGCTTCGAGCGGCAGCGATCCCAGCACCGTGTTGTACATCACGCGTTCCATGCTGTCGCCGTAACGCGAGTCGCGGGTCACGCGCAGCAGGTAGCGCGTCAGTTTGAAATGCGCGTACGAACCGCAAGGAGTTTCAAAACTGGCGTGGCTGCCGGTCAGGCTCTTGAATACTTCGGAGCTGCCGGGGGCGCGCAGCGTCTCGTCCGCTCCCCATCCGCCGGTGGCGAAACTCTGCGCCGTCACAAAATCGAAACCGTTCTTCGCCGCCCGCAAGTGTTTTTCACTGCCGACCGTCAAGTACGCCTGCATCGCCGAGCACAGCGAATTCACATGGCTATAGGCGTGGCGTCCTTCCAGGTTGCTGCGGCCCTCCGCCAGCGGATCGTAATAGACATCATCCAGGTACTGCAGACCGAGAGCGCGATACTGATCTCCCGCCCCGCGCTGGTAGGCCAGAAACAGATTCTCGGAAATCGTGTACGACTCGTCCCACGTATAGGAATCGTCCGGGTTCGAGCGCCATCGTAGCCCGTGCTCCACCGCTTTCGGAGGCAGGTGGGGCAGCGCCGCCTTGGTGGTTTCCGCCAGGATGGCGAATGCGTCAAGATCGCCCACGTACTTCTGCGAGTCGATCAGCCCGCAAACCAGTTTGTCGTAGGTATAGGCGGGGAAGCGGGTCTTCTCGTAAAAATCGCCGCCAATCGCTTTGGCGTACAGTCGATTCAGACGTAGCACCTTCTCGCGCGTCTCCGGCGACCGGTTGATGGCATAAGCGCGCGCCAGCGCAGAAACCCATTGCCCGAACGTGCATCCCGGGGCGAACCCGATTTCGAAAAGGTGATCTTCGTTATGCGCGTCGTACTGATACCATCCACCCAATTCCTCGCCCGGCGCGGGCTGCCCGACCATCTGCCGAAACGGCTTGAGCAGGCTGTCTTCGCTCAGTGACATCAGCAGATCATGCGTCTGTTGCAGTTGTCCTTCGTGCAAGGCGCTATGCAGCGTGACATCGCCGTAGCCGAATTCTTCGAGCGGCCCGGACTGGATTGGATCAGAAAAGAATGGGCCGGAGCGCAGTGCGAGGGCCGAACTCCGCAAGCCGGGAATTACGCTCGCAGCCGATGCCAGGGTAACCGACTGCAGGAATTTCCTGCGGGAGACTGCGTGCGAGGGAGACATGCTTTCCTCTTTACTCTCAGGCGGATCTCTTGTCAGGCGGACGGAACCTCTATCGGGTGCCCCATTTCTCGCGCGCTCTTTGCGCGAGAAAGCCTGCCCTGAGCGAAGCCGAAGGGTGGGGATGTTACCGCTGGTTCTCCCCTTCTTTGAACATATACTTGATTGCCGGCTTGTAGATCATCAGATTCGCGTCGCCGTTCTCCCGGATCACCTTGATGCAGTTCCGGTCATACCATTCGATGATGCCGCGCACTTCCTCGCCATCGCGCAACACAATCACCATCGGCGTCCGCGACTGCATCTGCTTCTGGTAGTAGAAATTCTCGGCGTTGGTCTGCTCCGGCGGCGCGGGCTTCTTGCCCATGCCTCCCCCCGCAGGACGATCGTTACGGTCGCCGCGATCCAATCGATCCATGCGTTCTCCGCGCTCGTGCCGGTCGGTCCGTTCGGGACGCTCGCGTCGTTCCTGCGGCATCGCGGCCGAGCTATGATTATTGTAATTCTCCGCGCGCGGCAGGGTCGGCCGAATCAGCTTGCGGTTGGCAAAGTTCTCTTTCTCGGAGATTTCGGCCGGTATGGAATCCATGGTTTCTTTCATCGTGGCGCTACCTCGGTCGCACTAACATCGGATACACGCATTCGCACAAACCACCACACCGAGAGCCGGAAAGTATTCAACGAAGGCGTGAAATTTTCACCTAACCTAACACAGGAAGCTCTAGCTGGCAATGCTTCCTTCGTGCCGTGCCGCGGCAGTGTGCCGAATCTTGCACACCCTAGAATATCGATTCGGTCCGCTAATTCGTGTTCGACAGGTCAGCCCCGCGCCGTTCCTTGCCGCTCCAGGTAACCACTGCTACCAGGCTCGCCACCAGCAGCACCGTCCACGCCAACACTGGCGGAAAACTGCCGCCATAGCGCTGTTCCACCAGCTTCGCCTGCAGCACCGAATTCTTCGAAGAAAGAAAATTCCCCAGCTGGTAGGCGAACCCCGGGAACGTTCCGCGCACCGCCGGCGGCGACAATTCGTTCAGATGCGCCGGAATTACGCCCCACGCACCCTGCACCATAAACTGCATCAGGAAGCCGCCCAGCGCCAGCATCGGCACGCTGCGGGAATACGCCCACAGCGGAATGACCGGAATCGCCAGCAGCGCCGCGACGACGATCGCCCGCCGCCGCCCAATCCGCTCCGACCAGTTGCCAAACAATATCCCGCCCGCCAGCGCCCCCACGTTCGCCACCACGGCGACAAACATCACCGCCTGAGGCCCCAGCGAATGTCCCTTGGTCAAAAACGTCGGATACAGGTCCTGCGTCCCGTGGCTGAACGAATTGAACGCAAACATCAGCACCGTCATGAGCACAAACGGACCAATAAAGGTGAGCACGTTCCTGTCCGGCCCGCTTTCCACTTTCTTCGCCGCTTCCTTCGCAACCCGGCCTTGCAACCATGCCGGAGATTCATCCACGTGCGCGCGAATGTAGATCACCAGAAACGCCGGCAGCGCCCCAATCACGAACATTCCCCGCCATCCCACCAACTGAAATGCCGTCCCGTAAACCAGCGCCGCCATCAGAAAGCCGACCGCGTACCCTTCCTGCAGCAAGCCCGAAAAGAACCCGCGTTTCTCCGCCGGCAGCGTCTCAAACGCCAACGCCGCGCCCACGCCCCACTCCCCGCCCATGGCGATTCCGAACAACGCTCGCGTGATAATAAACACCTTCAGCGACGGAGCGAACGCCGATGCCAGTTCAAACACCGAATACGCGATGATGTCGACCATCAGCGTTACACGGCGCCCGAAGCGGTCAGCCATCATTCCAAACAGAAATGCTCCCACCGGTCGAAACGCCAGCGTGATGAAAACCGCCTCGGTCACCGCGGAAACCTTGGCCTGAAATTGCGCGGCCAGAGCGCTGATGCAGAAAGTCAGAATAAAAAAATCAAACGCATCCAGCGACCACCCCAGAAAGCAGGCCACAAACGTATTCCGCTGCGCCGCCGTCAGCCGACGAAAGTTCCCAATGAATTCCATAGGTCCTTCTAGGATTCCGGGACAATTGAGATCGGGAAGGGCACGACTTCTAGTCGTGCCGCTACGAGATCCCGGTGTCGAGGGCTTTAGCCCCTGAGGGCGTCGGAGCCTCGCCCCAAAGTCCAGCGGATGCTAGCATATGTGTTTCAATCAGCAATCAGCAATCGCCAATAGCCCCATGCCCGACCTCGACCTCCCGCAACCCCAGGCGCCCGACTCGCTCATGCTGACGGGCTTCTGGTATCGCGCCCTGCCCGCCGATCGCGTTCACCGCCACCACTTGTATAAAGCCATGCTGCTCGAAATCCCCCTCGTCCTGGGCCGCGACCGCCTCGGCCAGCCTTTCGCCCTGCGCGACGCCTGCCCGCATCGCGGCATGCCGCTCAACTGCGGCCGCTTCGACGGAGAAAATCTCGAATGCGGATACCACGGCTGGCAGTTCGATGTCCACGATGGCCAGTGCCAGCTGATCCCTTCCCTCACTTCCGATCAGAAACTCAAAGTCGATCGCATTTACGCCGGAAGTTATCCTTGCGAAGAGCAAGACAGCTTCATCTGGGTCTTCATCCCCGATCCGCCCCCGCCCGGCGCCGGGTTCGCCCCTCCCGCCGAGCCTCGTGACGAAGCGCCGCAAATCCAAAAATTCTCCGGCAAGTACAACTCCGCCTACCTGCAAGCCGAAATGCCCGTCAGCATCGACCACGGCATCATCGGCCTCATGGATCCCGCGCACGGCCCGTTCGTTCACCAGGCCTGGTGGTGGCGCACCCAGCGCAGCATTCACGAGAAGACGAAAAACTTCGAACCCATCCCGAACGGCTTTCGCATGAGCGCGCACACGCCCAGCTCCAACTCCGCGCCCTACAAGCTTCTCCGCCTCTACGCCGACGCCGATTCCATCACCACGACCATCGATTTCGTTCTACCCAACCTTCGCACCGAAACCATTCGCGCCGGAAAATACTGGTTCTCCAGCCTGACCACGGTCACGCCGATCACGCGCAATCACTGCCGCATCGATGTCGTCGCCGCGTGGAATCTGTTTCGCTGGGTCCCCTTCGTCCCCGACTTGCTGAAGTTCGTCTTCGCAAAATTCGTCGAGCAGGACCGCCGCACCATGGAACTGCAAGCCGAAGGCCTGCAACACAATCCGCACCTGATGTTGATCGACGACGCCGACCGCCCCGCGAAGTGGTACTTCCAATTGAAAGCCGCGCATCTGGAGTCAAAGCGCACGGGCGCCGAGATGCAGCACCCCATCGCAGGCCCAGTCACATTGAAGTGGAGAAGTTGACTACCGAACGATCTTCATCGGCGCTTCGGCAGGTCCCCCAGAGTGCGATCCGATAACCGCAGCTCTTCGTCGCTCACCAGCCAATCCATGGCTTCTTCGCGCGTCTTGAAGGCGGGCAGGTCGCGCTGCGAAAAACTCTTGATGTGTTCGTAAAACACTTTGGGCAAGGCCTCGATTCCAACCCACGCCGAACGCTTGAGGTGCGGCCGGTCGAAGACCGCGCCCTCCTTCAGGCGGTCGATCGCCACGCGGTCAAACTCCGCCCCCGTGAAGTCGGCGAGCAGCAATACCGAGCCGCGAGGTTCGCTGGTCACATAACTTGGCACCAGCAGGGCGATCGTCTCCACTTCTCTCGGTGTGCAGTGAGAAAGATCCGCCAGCAGGATTTGCTTTCCTTTATAGGCGATGATGCGGATACGGTCTTCCATGGGCGGCACCTGCTCACAGCTTGAGACGTTAGGTCCCTAAAAGCGAGTCCACAATGTCATAAACCCCGTCCAGCGCGGCATCCAGCGCCGAAGCATCCTTGCCTCCGGCCTCGGCCAGGTCCGGCCGTCCGCCGCCCTTGCCGCCAACCTTCTGCGCCACCGGACCAATCACCTTTCCCGCCTGGACCCGCCCGGTCAGATCTTTCGTGACTCCCACAATCAGCGCCACGTTTCCGTCCGACGCCGACCCGAGCACCACCACTCCCGATCCAATCTTGTCGCGCAGTTGATCGACCAGCGTCCGCAACTGCGCCCGCTCCAGATTGTCCACGCGATGCGCCAGCACCTTCACGCCCTTCACTTCTTTCACCCGCTCGCCGATGTCTGCCGTCGATGCCGACGCCGATTTCATCCGCACCGAATCAAGCTCGCGCGTGAGCCGCTTGATCTCCGAGTCTTTCTTTTCTAACTCAGCCTTCAAGGCCTCGGCAGGAGACACCGTCTCGGCGTGGGCAGGAATCTCCTCCGCAGAGGGTGCCCCATTCTTGCGCGTTTTTTGCGCAAGAGTGGGAGAAACGAAACTCGACACAACGTTTTCGAGTTCGTGATCCCGACGGAAATGCGCCAGCGATCCCAGCCCCGTAATCGCCTCCACCCTCCGCACCCCAGACGACACGCTGCCTTCCTTCAGAATCTTGATCAGCCCAATCTCGCCCGTAGCCGCCGTGTGCGTCCCTCCGCACAACTCAGTCGAGAAATCGCCAATCCGCACCACCCGCACCTTGTCGCCATACTTCTCCCCAAACAGCGCCATCGCGTGATACGTGTTGATGGCCTCGTCGATGGGGACGTCGGTAAGAGTCTCGACTTTCACATTGCGCAACAGTTCCTTGTTGATCAGGTCTTCAATATCCTGCAACTCTTCATCTTCCACGGCCGTGAAATGCGAAAAATCAAACCGCAAATGATCCGGCGCCACCAGCGACCCCGCCTGCTTCACATGCTTCCCGAGTACTTCCCGCAATCCAGCATGAAGCAAATGCGTAGCCGTATGATTCCGCATGGTCGCCACGCGCCGTTCCGTATCCACGACGGCATCCACCCTGTCACCAACGCGAAGGGTGCCCCATTTCTCGCGCGCACTTTGCGCGAGAAGTGGGGACTTCACCACAACCTGATGCGCCCGCACGCCCTGAATCGGGTAATAACATCCCTTCACGTCCGCAATGACCGTATTGTGATCATCCGAGTAAAGCCATCCTCGATCGCCAACCTGCCCCCCGGATTCCGCATAAAACGGCGTTTGATCCAGAATAATCTCGCCAGATTCGCCAGCCTTAAGCTCTTGCGCACCATGACCATCATGAATGATGGCCAGCACTTCACACCCATCCGAGCGAGTCTGCCGATACCCTTTAAACTCAGATTTCGGAAGCTGCTGGTACGCCGGATTAGCTGTCTGCTTCGCCGCACCTTTCCATGAAGCCCGAGCCCGCGACTTCTGCTCCTCCATCGCACGATCAAAGCCATCCTGATCGAATACGATTCCGAGGTCCCGACACGCATCTTCGATGAAATCCCTCGGCAAACCAAACGTATCGTATAGTCTGAATGCTCTGTCGCCTGGAAGTTTGACGACTACCCCAAGTCGTTGGTCCAGTTTCTCAACGAAATACTTGATTGCCCTCGCAGTGTCGTCGTCGTTTTCACTGCGGCCTACCGAAAGCAGGACACGCTGTCCTTCCAGAAGATCCCTCTCTTCGGTAGACAGCGCGATTCCATCAAAGATCTCCCGCTCATGCCGATCCCACTCCTCGAACGTTGCAGCAGCGATGTCCGCATAGAGTTCTCTCAGCGCTACACCAAGCGATTGCGCGAACCGCGTTTCCTCCACCTGCACTGCTTTCGAAACGCGCTCCGCCTTCTCATTCAATTCTGGAAATGCATCTCGCATCAGATCGCGAACGGCAAAAACCATCTCATAGAGAAACGGCCTGGTCTGCCCCTGCAATCGGCCATGCGTAATCGCGCGCCGAATAATCTTCCGCAGCACATACCCGCGCCCGTCGTTCGCCGGAAGCACACCATCGGAAATCAGAAACGTCGCGGCCCGCGAGTGATCCGCAATCACGCGCAAAGAAGCCGCCGATTTCGTATGCGCTTCCTTGTTCAACTCTCTCGTCAGCGACGTCCCCGTCAACTCCGCCGCCCGCTTGATCAGCGGCGTAAACAAGTCCGTGTCGTAATTCGAAATCACGCCCTGCAGCACCGCCGCCACTCGCTCCAGCCCCATCCCCGTATCAATCGACGGCTTGGGCAGCTGTCTGGTCACACCCACTTGGCGGTCATACTGCATAAAGACCAAATTCCAAATTTCAACATAGCGACCGCAGTCGCATCCAAAGGCGCAATCGGTATGCCCCTGGTCCGACGCCGCTACACCCATGTCATAGTGAATCTCGCTGCACGGTCCGCACGGTCCGGTATCTCCCATCTGCCAGAAGTTATCCTTCATGCCAAATGCGAAGATGCGTTCTTTTGGAACACCCACATCAAGCCAGAGCCGCTCCGCTTCATCGTCACGCGGAACGTCGAACCCAGCCTCAAGCGGCCCAGCACCTTCAAAGATCGTCACATACAGCTTCTCTTTCGCAATCCCAAACCACTCCGGCGAAGTAATCAGCTCCCACGCGTAAGCGATCGCATCTTTCTTGAAGTAGTCGCCAAACGAAAAGTTCCCCAGCATCTCAAAAAACGTGTGATGCCGGTTGGTGAACCCCACGTTCTCCAGATCGTTGTGCTTGCCCCCCGCGCGCACGCACTTCTGCGACGTCGTCGCCCGCGAATAGTCGCGCTTCTCGAGACCGAGAAACACGTCCTTGAACTGATTCATCCCCGCGTTAGTAAACAGCAGCGTCGGATCATTGGCCGGGACGAGTGACGACGAATGCACCTCCTTGTGCCCCTTGTGCACAAAGAAGTCCAGAAATTTACGGCGGATTTCAGACCCTGTCGGCATAAAAACTCAATTCTAAACGAAATACAAAAAGCACAGAGGACACGGGACTCACAGAGGCCGCTTCTTGATCCCCTGTGCGTCTCGGTGTCCTCTGTGGCGGATGGTGCTTCGACTATTTTGCCGGGTCGGCCGGCGTCGGATCCGCGGGCTTCTCCGTGCCTTTCTTCACTTCGTGTCCCACGCCGGTCACGCCCTTCTTCACCGTGGTGCCGGTTTTCTCGGCAGCCTTCCCGGTATCTTTCGCGACTACCTCAGTGCCCTTCGCCGTGTCTTTCGCCGCTACCTTAGTGCCCTTGGCCGTATCTTTCGCCGCCACCTCAGTGCCTTTTGCGGTATCTTTCGCCACTACCTTGGCACCTTTCCCGGTGTCCTCGGCTGCGACCTTGGTGGCGTGGCCCGTCTTCTTAACCACGGTCTTGGTTGCATCCTCCACATCGGTACCGGCGGACTTCTTTTCCGGGGTGTTCGAATCCTGGCCCACGGCTAATGACATGCTCATACAAAGTAATGCCCCAAGAATTGCTGCCCATTTCACTTTCATAACGCTTCTCCTATAGGTTGTAGATGGGGTTGATTTTGAAGTATGCAACATCCGCCCCGCAGCGCAAATCCGCGCGCTCAAAATTGAGATGCATAATCCCGGGCCCAGGATTCCTATCCACACTTCCACTGTGGCGTGCCGCGGAAGCCCTCAGGAAGATTCCCCTTCCAGCGCACTTAGGGTTTCGTCGTCAACATCCCACTTCTTCAGGATGGTGAAAATCGTCTTCGTCCCGAACCCCGCCCGCGCCAGCTGTCGAAATATCCGCGCGGTCTGCTTCTGATCCTTAGGTTTCTCCAGCCGCTTCTTGCGCAGAAATTCCCGCGCCTGCCTCTCGTCGCTCACGCCCTCGTACGCGGCTTCCACGGCCTTCTCGATCACCGACCCATGCACTCCGCGCGTCTTCAACTCCGTGATCACGCGCGTCCGCCCCAGTTTCTGATTGTCGCGCCGCAGCGAAGAATAGTACGCCGCATACTGCGAGTCGTTCAGATATCCCCGATCTTTCAGCCGCCGGATCACCAGCTCTACCAGCGTCTGCCCATATTCCGAGTCGGCCTCTTCGATCCGCGCCCGCATCAGCCGCTTCAGTTCGGCAACCGTCCGCATGCGCCGCGCCAGCGCCCCCACGGCGTATTCGTACAACTCATCCTCAGAATAGTTCTTCCGCTTGGGACGCGAGAACGACATACCCTAACGATAACGCAAATCAGCATGCCGTACCGGAATGCTCTCCGCAAAAAGAAAAAAGGGCGCGTTATGCACGCGCCCATCCAAGGAGACAACCCACGACGAAAACTCCGTTCTACCTTCCCCCAAACCCTGCCGACTGCATCGACTGCCGCGAAAGGTCGGCTGTCGACGCAATGCCCGCCATGCGCAGCTTGAAGTCGTCGGCGTTGGACGCGTTCTCCACCGCCGTCTCGTAGTTCACCAGCCCCGCCTGGAATAAATCCCACAGCGACTGGTCAAAGGTCTGCATGCCATACTGCGACGTGCCCGCCGAGATCGCGTCGCGAATCGACCGCGTTTTTTCCGGCACCAGCACGCACTCGCGAATGTAAGCCGTATTGATCATCACTTCCACGGCCGGCACGCGCCCGTCGCCGTCGCAGCGCCGCACCAGGCGTTGGCTGACGATTGCCCGCAGCACGGCCGCCAGCTGCATGCGAATCTGTTTCTGCTCCGGTGGCGGAAAAATCGAAATCACGCGGTTAATGGTTTCCACCGCGTCCAGCGTGTGCAGGGTCGAGAACACCATGTGGCCCGTTTCAGCCGCGTGCAGCGCGGTCGAAATCGTTTCCAGATCGCGCATTTCGCCCACTAGAATCACGTCCGGATCCTGACGCAGAGATGCACGCAGCGCCGCCCCGAACGATGGCGTGTCCACGCCCACCTCGCGCTGGTTCACGTATCCCTTCTTGTCGCGATGTAGGAATTCGATCGGGTCTTCAATCGTTACGATATGTTCCGCGCGCGATGAGTTCACGCGATCCACCATGGCCGCCAGCGTCGTCGATTTACCCGAACCCGTAACCCCCGTCACCAGGATCAGCCCGCGCGGCATGTCGCAAATCTGCTCCACCACCTTGGGCAGAAACAATTCGTCCAGCGCGCGAATCTTGGTCGGAATGACTCTGAGCACCAGCCCCACGTTCCCGCGCTGTTGGAAAATGTTCACACGGAACCGTCCCAGGCCGGCCACGCCGTACGCCATATCAATTTCCGTGGTCTCTTTGAACTTCTGCTTCTGCCGCGCCGACATCATGCTGAACGCCATGTTCAGCATGTCTTCTGCGCTGATGCGCGCCTGATCGGTCAACGGCACCAGCTCACCGTCAATGCGCAGGTGAGGATAGTTTCCCACCTTCAAGTGCAAGTCGCTGGCTCGCCGTTCCGTCGCTATCCGAAGCAGATCATCAATATTCATGCGGAGTGGTCCCCTGGGGAAACATCGCCCTGACGCTCTTCACATCATCGCCCGAATCGTGACCTTCCCCAAGATGACCTTAGTAATAGCCTCTCGCCTGGCGGCGGGACACAGCCTTAAGTTCCGTGGGCGGCGAGGAATCTGACAACCGTCCTATCCCTCCCAGAGGCCGTCCGATTCGTGTTGTATACTCACTTGCCAATCCTGCAATCGAATAAATGAAGAACCAAAACTAATGGATCAAGCAAGCCCCGATTGAACTAAAGTCAGCAATGCCATCTTCTGGTCAGACCCTTAATTCACGGTGGCCTGTGGTCGTAACCGGCCTTCTGGCCCTGATCGCCGTCGTTCGGATCATTTCCACGTACTCCCTGACCTCGCAAGCGTTTGACGAACCGTGTCACGTCGCCGCGGCCATCGAACTGCTCGACCGGCACACCTACACCCTCGATCCCATCCATCCGCCGCTGTCGCGGATTGCCATCGGGTTGCCGCTCTACCTCGCGGGGGAACGCTACCCCAATCTGTCTCGCACCGATCACGACATCACCTACAACGATGTCGGCGATGCGATCCTCTACGACTCGGGACATTACCTGCGCAACCTGAAGCTGGCGCGCTTGGGCGTGCTGCCATTTTTTTTCCTGGCCACGGCGATCGTGTTCCTATGGTCGCGCCGCGAGTATGGCGACTTTGCCGGCGTAATGTCCGCCGCGCTGTTCACGACCCTGCCCAACGTACTGGCGTTTTCGAGCGTTGCCTACACCGACATCGTGGCGGGTTCCACCCAGCTCGCGCTGTTTTTTGCTTTCGTCGGCTGGCTCGACAAGCCGACGAACCGTTCCGCTCTCTGGCTGGGTTTTGCGGCGGGGCTGGCGCTGGCGTCGAAAGCGACGACAGTAATTTTCTTCCCCGCTGCGGCGGTTGCGATCGTTCTCGGCAAGTGGGCCTGCACCCGCACCATCGTCGGCGAGAATGCCGCGCCCCGGCAAATCGCGCGCCAGATCGCGATCGCGGCCGCTCTCGCCATCGCCACCGTTTGGGCCACCTACGGCTTTGCCGTGCAGCATGTGCGGGAAGGGATGAACCTGCCGCCGACCATCCCGGCGTTCCGCTACTTCCCAGCGCCGCTGGCGCGAGCGGGCCGCTGGCTCGTCGCGAGTGATCCACTGATCCCTGCTCCCGCCTTGATCAAAGGCGTCGCCGACGCCTGGGTGCTGAACAAGGCAAAGCCCGCGGCGTATCTCCTGGGGCACATCAAGGATGGCGGTTGGTGGTTCTTCTTCCTGCTCGGTGTGGCCGTGAAGTCGCCGCTGCCGTTTCTAATTCTCGCCGCTGTGGGCGTAACGTCGCTGATAAAGTTTGATGCTTCGCGGCGATGGCGCGCCATGGCTCCAGCGTTGGCCGCGCTGGCTGTTTTCCTGGTCACCATGCCGGTCAAATACAACGCCGGCGTTCGCCATGTGATGGTGGTGTTCCCGTTGCTTGCGATCATGGCCGGCTGCGGATGCTCTTATCTCTGGCATCTGCACGAGGGAGCACGGCTTCGCAGTCCGGCGCGCGTGCCCTTGGGGCGCCTGACAATGGCGCGCGTCGCAATGATCGCGTTGCTCTGCTGGCAGGGTGTTTCGACCGTGCGGGCCAGCAGTGACTTTCTGGCCTATTTCAACGAACTGGCGGGCAGTGATCCCAGCAAAGTCATGGTCGCGGGATGCGATCTCGACTGCGGCCAGGACCTGTTCCGCTTGTCCCGCGAATTTCAAGCCAGGCACGTCTCGCATGCCACTCTGGCGATCTGGACCAGCGCGGATCCAACCCAGATGCAGTTGCCGCAGTTTGTCGTTCCCCAGGCTTACCGCCCGGTAACCGGATGGTTCGCGATTAGCCTGCGAGCCTTACGCTTCGGCGATTCATTTCATACGACGTATCCTCCCGGAGCATTCGACTGGTTGCAAGCCTATCAACCGGTTGGGCGCGTGGGAAAAACCATCTTGCTCTATGACATCCCGGAGTCGACGGAAGGTGACGGCCGCGCTCCGACACGCTAGCCCGTTCGCAGCGCCAGGCTTTTGATCTCGCTGGCATTACCAACAGTGTGGGTGCCCCGTCCTTCGCGCACTTTGCGAAGGGCGGGAGTCGGGAATGCCTGCGCGACGCCGGCCGATTACGCCGCCGAAGCTCGAAACGAAATCCCCGCCCAGCCCTCATTCACCCGCACCGGCCCGGCATCGTCCAAAAGGTAGAACCGATAGCTGCTCCAGCGCCATTGCTCCGGCGAACTCACCAAACCTCGCTTCACCGGATTGCGGTGCATATACCTGAGCTTCTCCACCCGCTTCTTTGTCGTCCATACATTGAAGTTGTAGAAACGAGACTGCCAGAAGGGTGTACGCAGAGTCGCGTCTGCAAACAGGCGGCGCTGGCGTGGGTCCGCACGCCGCTTCTTCGGCAGCAGGCGCGAGCCGTCCGCTGTTTTAGGACTTGCATCACCGTGGATGGAGTTCCCGCCTCGGGCTCGGTGGTAATGAGCAGGTGGATGTGCTCCGGCATGACAACGTATCCCACAACTACAAAACGATAGCGTTGGCGGTCTGTTCCAGTATTGACAGGAAGCAGTCGCAGCTGCGCGCCGTGCGCAGAAAAGGCAATCGCCGGTAACACGAACAGGTGATAAAGTGCAGGTGAGTGCGATGCAGGCCGCTGGGCAATGACAAAACCCATCGTACAGGCAGCACCGTACCCGCCCTTGCCAAGAACGCAAGGACGGGGCACCCACAGTTCCGGAACGGGAAGGAAACACATGGGAGCCCGGGCCACCCGCCCCGAATCGTGACCTTCCCCAAGATGACCTAAGTAATGTCCGTTTGATCGGAGAAGGGACACCGCTCAAGCGGCCTATTGGCTTGTAACTCGACCAAAGTGTTTATGCAATCGGACGATAGGAGCTCAAACCCCGGTAAGCGGGTTGATGAGTGTAATGGGGATTTATCGTCAGTTGTCCTGGCGAGATCGTCATGGGTCGGCTCTCATGTAGAACTTGTGCTGGTCTTCATGGGTGATCCGAAATCCGCGCTTCTCGTAAAAATGGCGGGCGGGATTTATCTTTACAACCGCCAACGTCATGGCTTTTGATTGATCAGCGGCGCTCCTCAAGAGTGTGTCCAGAACTTTCGTCCCGACGCCGCGCCCTTGCATCATGGGCATCACATAGAAGGAACCGAGGTTGGTCGTCCTGTCTTCAACTTGCTCTTGAATCCAACCCACATTCCTGTCCGTCGGCGGTGATGATCCTTACTTCGTCAACTTTAAAGAATCCGGCAAAGTTCCGCTCCTCCCGCGCCTGATCCCAGCCGAAAAGGCGTTCGATCATTTCACGCATGGTCTCGAAATAGACGCTGCGGGCGAAGACGAAATCTTCGCTGCACGCTGTTCGAAGCGCAATCTTCACTATTCGCGGCCCCTCTGGGATTTTGCACTTTTTGAAAAGAGGCGGGCAAGGTCATTGAGTGTAATGGGGATGTTACAACAGTTATCCTGACCTGCTAGACTCGCGGAATCCGGTTCTTGGCAGGAGGCGGGTGGCCCAGTTTTCCCTTCTCGTTCTGGAACGCTGGGTGCCCCGTCCTTGCGTTCTTGGCAAGGGCGGGTAGCGATGCTGCCGACACAACGTTTGCCCGCTCCGCACAAAACCCTTTTGGGCATGCGTTCGTGGTTCCCGCCCTTCGCCAACTGCGCGAAGGACGGGGCACCCACGGTGTTGGTAATACCAGCGAAATCAGAAACCTGGGCCACCGCCCCAACAGAATGCTCCCACCCAGACGATCACCAAATAATCCATCGTTCCCACTCCATATAACGTACCTCGCGCAGTCTATGCCTGCCGACTTGCTAAGCGAGCAGATCCCGCCGCCACGCTCTCTGCCCCGACCTTCGCTCCCTCGGCGTGCCACTTCCGCGCCAGCCCTTCCAGTTGCGCCAGCACCTTCTCAATATCCTTCATGCGCTCGGTGATGCCATAGGTCACGGCCGGTGGAATCGTCGGCTTGTAATGCCGGTACACGAATCCCTGATCCTCCAGCGTGCGCAGCCGCTCGGTCAGCACGCGCGAAGAAATTCCGGCCACGTTTTTGCGCAGCACGCCGAACCGCATCGGCCCGTTCGCGCTCAGCGACCACAGGATGTGCAGCGTCCACGGCCGGGTCAGCAGTTCCAGTAATCCGCCGATCGCGCACGGGGATGGAGTTTCCTTCGATCTCTTCATAGTATCGTCCTGATACTAGGTTACTCTAAAGTGCCTACTATGAAAAGAGCTTATACTTATTATTTGTAACCAAGAGGGCAGCACTTTCATCTGAACAATTGTCGTAACCAAAGAGGAGCGCACTCATCTGAACGATGTAGGAGCGACTTAATTCCTTAAAGAATTTCCCAGGAGACAAATTATGGCAACAGCTTCCGCGTACCCCAACCGTCCCCAATCTCTAACCCAGGCTCCCGCCATCACGGGGCCGGTGGTCCTGCTGGGCCGCCTGTTTTTCGCGCTGATTTTTTTGGTCGCTGGCCCGAACGATTTCGCCAGCAAGACGATCGCCTTCGCCGCGTCGCAGGGCGTGCCGCTGGCTTCGATCGCCGTGCCGCTTTCTGGCGTCATCTCCATTCTCGGTGCACTCTTGGTCCTGCTCGGCTACCGCGCCAAGCTCGGCGCATGGCTCATCGCACTGTTCCTGGTCGGCGTCACGCCCATGCTGCATAACTTCTGGGCGGTCACTGACCCCATGATGCGCCAGATGCAGATGATCAACTTCATGAAGAACATGTCCATGCTGGGCGGCGCGCTGCTCATTACGCAGCTGGGCCCCGGACCATGGAGTCTGGACGCGCGCAAGAAGTAACCGCCAGATTTCAGCAGGTACTGTTCGATTCTCGGTTCGCTTAACATAATCACAAAGGAGAAACCATGTCCGATCCAACCATTCAGGTTCTGCCCAAAGGTCCCTACCTGGTCGCGGGAAAAGTCACAGTCCTCGACGCCAGCGGCAACAAGATCGAAGCCGGAGAGAAATTCGCCCTCTGCCGTTGCGGCGCTTCCACCAACAAACCGTTCTGCGATGGAGCCCATTCCAAAGTCGGTTTCGAGGCAGCCGCGGCCGCCGTCCCCGGCAGCGCCGAGTAGTCCGAACCAGCCAAGGACGCTCACTGCAAAGCTGGCCTGAAAGCGCCTTCCCCCAAAAAGAAAAGCCGCCCGTACACTGGGCGGCTCTCTTTATTTGTTGCGGCTCTACGCAGCGGTTTCTTCTGATGTGGGCATCTGGAACGGTTCATCGTAGCTGCCGCCATAAATCGAGGGCACCTTCGATCCCATCGGCCGCAGATAGGTCGCCAACTCGCCGCGGTGATGGATGCTGTGGTTGTTCAGGAATCCCAGATAGAAAACCGCAGGCATATTGAACACGCCGTAGAAGTTGACGGGCGTGAGCAACTGCTCGGCCGACATCGCTTCCACACGCGCGACACCGCGCTTTACGTGCTCGTCGTACCAGGCCACCACTTCGGCCGTGGTCTGGGGCTTGTGCTCCGGTACGTCCATTTTGAAATTCAGGTCGGCAATGCCATCCAGAAACTGGATGTCAGTGTTGGCCAGATGCCACGCGAGTTCTTTCGCGGTGCGGGCCTTCGGATCGGGACGGTAGTCCGACTTCGCGTCGGGGATGGCAGCAATCACTTTCTTGGTGACTTCTGCTTCATTCTTGAAGCCGTCGAGCATGACCGCTCGCAGGCCGAGGACAAATTCAGGAGTTGGTTGCTGGGACATTGTGTTCTCCTTCGGTAAGGGTGTTATGTTTTTTCCGGGCTAGAACGGACCAAGAGGGGCGCATGCGCGCCCCTCTCATGATGCGAGTTTGCACTCGAACGAGCCTGAATTATACGCCGACCGGCTGCTTGCTGGCGACCGGAACCGGCGTGAGCCAGCCGTGCCGGTCGCTCTTCTCGCCGCGCACGATGGCGTAAAACTCTTTCTGCAGCGCCTTGGTGATGGGCCCAACCACGCCCTTACCCACTTTGATTTTGTCGACCGAGCGAATCGAGGTGACTTCCGCGGCCGTGCCGGTGAAGAAGGCCTCGTCGGCGATGTAGAGCATTTCGCGCGGGATCATCTGCTCGACGATGGGGATGCCCAGGTCGCGGGCAATCTGCAGCACCGAGTCACGGGTGATTCCGGGCAGCACCGAGTTGCCCAGCGGCGCGGTGATCAGCTTGTCGTGATGCACCAGGAACAGGTTCTCGCCCGAGCCTTCGCTGACGAAACCGCTGGCGTCAAGCGCAATGCCTTCCACGTAGCCGTTGACGATGGCTTCCATCTTGATGAGCTGCGAGTTCATGTAGTTGGCGCCGGCCTTGGCCATGGCGGGCAGGGTGTTGGGCGCCAAGCGCGTCCAGGAAGATACACACACGTCGCAGCCCTCGCTCTCGCCGCCGCTCAAATATTTTCCCCATGGATAGTTGATGATGTAGACCTCGGTCGGCGAGTTGAAGGGGTTCACGCCGGCCTCGCCGTATCCGCGCAGCACAATCGGGCGCACGTAGCAGGGCCACGCGCCGTTGTGGCCGACGGTGTCGAGCATGCCCTTGATCAGTTGCTCGCGGGTGAAGTCCACGTCGATGCGGTAGACCTTGGCGGAATCGAGCAGGCGCTGCATGTGCTCGACGGCCCGGAAGATGGCGGGGCCAGTGGGCAGGTCGTAGCAGCGGATGCCTTCGAAGACCGAAGAGCCGTAGTGGATGACGTGCGACATCACGTGGATGGTGGCGTCGTCCCAGTTAATGAGCTTGCCGTTGTGCCAGATCTTGTCGGTCTTTTGGATTGCCATGCGGACTCCTTGGAAGTGGCTGCGTTACTGAACAATTATATCCGAGGCGTGTATGGGGACGGCCTTGTGGAGGGCTTGTGTGGGGACGGGTCTCTGACCCGTCCGGGCGGCCCAGGGGTATCGGGCCGCGGAGGGGTCGCCGGGGCTAGGGAATGTTCCTGCAGGAACATAACTGCGATTTTGAAGAAATGTTCCTGCAGGAACATATTATGCACAATAATGTATGTACATATAATAATGTACATTGATAAATAGCGTGGATTGTTGGGGTTGCGGGCTGCCGAAATATCGGCAGTCTGCCGACAGGGCGACAGGAGGAGAAAAAGGGGCGTCCGAGGTGCATCGTTTTGAGACGAAAGGCGGAAGTCAGAATCCCCGGCTCATAAAGGTAGGCTGTGTTGAAAAGGCCGGTTGCCTGCGTGAGCGGGCCTCGCAGAAAGTGTGGAAAGGTGTTCGCAGAGCCGATCGACAATCAGCAGTTTGCGTTCCTCGGAGAGCGTCTGAATCGTGCTTGGGGTAACTTTCTCTCCTCCTACCCGTGAAACCAGCTTGGCGTTGAACGCTAGGGCCAAAGCGAGGCTGTCCTGCCCTTTTCTAGACTCAATAGCCTCGAGCTGGGCCGCCCGAAACTTCATGCGGTACCCTACTCTATGTCTGCTCGAGAAAAAAGGGTCATGGCTCCGCCGCGCCATGACCCCCTCATAGACGCGTCCTTTTTACATCTGTGGGGGAGGGGATGCCAAGGGGGTTTGTGGGGAGGGTTCTCGGGGGCTGAAGCCCGGTTCTGGTTGGGGGGCTTACGCGGCGCTGAAGCGCCGCTCTTCCACGGTTGCGCCGGCGCGATTTTTTGCTCGCGATGACAAATCAAAATCAAAACCTGCGGCCCGATACTTCCGGGCCGCCTGGACGGACGAATGCGTCCGTCCCTACACGATCTATCGATCTCCTACGCGAGCTTTGCTAGTTTCCTGGCGTCAGTGCGGCTTGCGTTGTCGCTACGGGGAGTTCGTCGCCGCGAAAGTATTTAGGATCTTTGGGGGCGTCTTTGGAATTCTGATCCTGCTTGAAATTCGCCGACTTCATTTCGGGCATGGCTGCGTAGGGCTTGGAGTAGTCGTTGGCGGCGTTCCAGAATAAGAATCCGATGCCGCCTTTGGCTTTGGCGGTTTCGACTTGAATTTTTATGTATTCGGGGGAATAGGTTTTCGTGCGCCAGTGGAAGGCTTGCAGCCAGGGGCGGATTACGACTCCGGAGCCTTTTGTGATTAATTCGAAGCGGTCCATGGACTCGCCGATGAAGTGGGCGGGCTCGTCGCCGGGGTGGGGGATGTTGTCCATGCCGAAGAAGTGACTGGGATAGATCATGGGGCTGAGCACGTCGCAGTAGTGGGCCATGCCGACGATGTCTTGTCCGGTGTGGGCGAGGTCGACCTGGCGCTGCCAGGCCATCACGCCGAAGACGTCGAGGCTTAGCAGGACGCCGGTGGGGTGGAGTTCGGCGTAGGCTTTTTTCAGGAAGGCGGAGATGACGTCGGTGCGCTGGGGGCCGCGGGGGGCGTGGCAGGCGGCTTTTCCGTCGTCCCTACGGGACTTGGTTCCGTTTTTGGCGGCTACCCGGCGCTGAAGCGCCGGGCTATTGTCGGGCGTCCCTACGGGACTTGTCGTGGCGGAGCCGGAGGTGGCTTCGGAGGCTGTGCCTGGGCCGCTCGGCTTCGCCGTGGCGGGACGGACGAATGCGTCCGTCGCCACATGAGCGGAGGCGGCGTCGGCGCATGGATCTGGCGCGGGTTCGGGTTGATCTTTCTGATAGACGAAGTGGGCGTCTTTTTGGTCGCCTTCGGCGGGGAATCTTACGTAGTCGAACTGGATTTCGTCTGCGCCGAGCTGGGCTACGTGTTTGGCCAGGGCGATGTTATAGTCCTGGACCTGGGGCTGGCTGGGATCGGTCCAGACCAGCTTGCCGTTTTCGCGCCACGCCGTTTTATTCTTTCTTGACTGGACGGCGAGTTCGGGATGGGCAACCACCAGGCGCTCGTCGCGGAAAATGGCGATTCTCGCGATGGCGTGCATGTTTTGCTGGTGCAGGAAGTGGACGAACTTGGGCACGTCGTGAATGTAAACTTTGTGGTCGCCGAGCAGCGGGTGCTCGAAGGGAATGTTGACGCTGCCGTCGGAGTCTTTAATGTCGAATACGACGGCGTTGCCGCCGACTTCACGCCAATGCTTGATGATGCGGATGCCGTGGTCGCTGGCGGCCATGAGGCCGGTCAGGTAGACGGCGCGGACTTCGAAGTCCTTGGGGACGGGGATGGTCTTCTCGGTGATGGGCGCAGCCAGGATGCCGGGGATGATAATTTGTTCGTTGGCTTTGAGAATGTTGGAGGGACCGGATTTATGATTGACGGCGCGGATGGCGTCGGCCAGTTCAGATGAGGTCAGATAAGAAGTCTTGCCCAGATAACGGTGGGCGATGGTGGGGATGGCTTCTCCTCTGTTAGCGGTGTAGAGTTCGGTGCCGGGGGCCGCGACCAGCTTGGGCTGGGGAAGGTCGGGCTTGGCTGTGGTGTCGCTGGTGCTGACGACCGGGGTGCTCACGGCGTGCAGTTGCGCTCCCGGGCTGGCCGGGGATGCGGACACGGGTTTCGCGGTCTGGGCTTCGGCGGTGAAGCTGGAGGAAGCGTTCGGCGCGATGCGCCATGCGGCAGCGGCGAAAAAGAGACAGGAAACTGCAGTGACGAGGCGAACTGACGTAAGGCGCAAATTTCCTCCGCGAAAACCTACCCGTTGCGATACTAGCCGGGCGCTGTTAGGTGTCGCTAGTTACGTGGGGAGTAACACGGTTGGTCGGGACGAGTTGCGAGTACCGAGTCGCGAGTGCCGAGCAGCTCCGGGCTTGGACTTTAGATGCTGCCGGAGCGGTGCCAGGTTCCGCTCGGCTTCGCCCCTTCGACAAGCTCAGGGCAGGCTTTCGCGGGACGGACGAATGCGTCCGTCGCCACACGAGCCTCTATCCGACGCGAGCTGGGATGGGTTGCTCGGAACTCGGGACTCGCTCGCTATTCGGGACTGGGGGGTTGGCGGTACAGGTTCCTTCCTTGATGGTGCAAAGTATTTCTCTTTGGGGTGGTGCGGTTTGAGGATGGGTCGGTGGGAATCGGGGTGGGTTGGCGGTAAACCTTGGCAGATGTGGGATTTGCAGCCGCTGAGGAGTATGCTGGCGGCGTGGCCAGCGGGTTGCTTATTCCCTTGGGAAGGTCGAACGAGAACGATCCTATGAGAACAAACCTGGCAACAGTGCTTGATCCGAACCGTCGCAGCAACGATGCTGGAGAGTTTGATGCGGCGCTGCGCCGCCGCATTGTGGGGCAGGACGCCGCTGTTGAAAAAGTAGTTGAAATCTATCAGATGTTTCTGGCGGGGCTGAATGCCCCGGGGCGTCCGGTGGGGAACCTGCTGTTTCTGGGGCCCACGGGATCGGGCAAGACGCGAGTTGTGGAGGCCATGGCCGAGGCTTTGTTTGGGGATGCGCGGGCCTGCATCAAGATTGATTGCGCGGAGTTCCAGCATTCGCACGAGATTGCCAAATTGATTGGTTCGCCTCCGGGATATCTGGGACATCGGGAGACGCATCCGCTGCTGACGCAGGAAGCGTTGAATCAGTGGTTTACGGAGAAGCTGAAGCTCTCGATCCTGCTGTTTGACGAGATCGAGAAGGCGTCGGATTCGCTGTGGCAGTTGCTGCTCGGGATTCTGGACAAGGCTACGCTGACCCTGGGCGACAACCGGCGGGTGGATTTGTCGCAGTGCATCATTATTCTGACCTCGAACCTGGGCGCGGGCGAGATGACGAACCTGGTGGATGGCGGGTTCGGCTTCGCGCCGAAGGCGGTCGAAGTGGATGAGGCGTTCGACGACAAGATTCAGCGCACGGCGGTCGAAGCGGCGCGGCGCAAGTTTACGCCGGAGTTCATGAACCGGATCGACAAATCGGTGGTGTTCAAGACGCTGCGCGACGAGCATCTGGCGCAGATTCTGGACATTGAACTGGGGATGGTGCAGCAGCGCGTGCTGATGGCCGCGGGCACGAACCAGTTCGTATTCAACTGCACGCCGGCGGTGAAACAGTATTTGCTGAAGGAAGGCACGGACCCGCGGTACGGGGCGCGGCATCTGAAGCGGGCGATTGAGCGCAATCTGGTTTTCCCGCTGGCCAATCTGGTGGCGACGGGACAGGTGAAGCTGGGAGATTTCGTGCGCGTCGACATGGCTTCGGAAAATCAGATGATCTTCGTCAAGGAAGCCGAGAATAGCCTGGCGCCCGTGTTGCTGGAACGGTACGGGGCGGCGGCCGCAAGCCAGCCTGTCGCGCGAGTGGCACGGACGGCGGTGAACAATCGCCGCGGCGGCGATTTCGGGGCCACACCGTCGCCGTCGGTGGCCGAGAGCAAGTAAGGTTTTAGTTGGGTTTTTCGATTTGTAGGTAGGTACCTCTCGCTTGACCGCATCTCGCGAGTTGGAATCACTGAATGGCGCCGGAAAATTCCCGGCGCCTTTTTTGTTGGGGCTCAGATGGGGTGGGTGCTATAACGATCGAGTTCGCCGCCATTAATTTTGTTTGATCTTATACGAATCGATCAGGTGCGATGAAGAAGATCGGGTTTGTCGCCGCAGTGATACTGTTCGCCTTAGTGATTTTGTCCACTCGCTACTACATGGTGGACTTGCCGGTCTATCACTTTTTTGGCGGCGGCGACGGGCCCGACCCTCCGGCCTTACACCTGCGCGGGGAATTCGTGGAAAGCAATCTGGGCGCGGCCGAGGGGCCTTCCGGATCGCTGACCGTGCGCATGATTGCACAGCAGTTTGTTTTCGTGCCGCAGTGCGTTGAAGTGCCCGCAGGGGTTCCCGTCACGTTCCGGATGACCAGTGCCGACGTAGTGCACATGCTGAGCTTCCTGGGCACGGACTACGGCCTGAAGGTTGTGCCTGGGGCAGTGACCGAAGCGACCTTTACTTTTGCCCAGCCGGGCACATTCAAGATTCCCTGCCACGAGTTCTGCGGTGCCGGCCATTATGCGATGAGAGGCCAGCTGAAAGTGGTCCCGCGCGAACAGTTTGCGTCGTTGCTTCCGGGCGAAAGGCGGACCTGTGAGCTGCGCTAGTGGGGTGCACGTGCGAATCGCGGCGTGGTTGGGAACGCTGGTGGTTTTGTGTGCGAGTACTCTGCTGTTGGCGGGAAGGGATTCCTCCGCACAGTCCTCTGCAAAACCAGCCTCTGCGAAACCAGTTTCGGCAGAACCAGTTTCCGCAAAACCGGCTTCCGCAACCCCGGCGAATTCCGGGCCTCCGGTTCGCATCCCTTCGAATGTGGCCTGGACCGAAGAGACTCTGAAGATTGTCTCCGATGGAGACGCCTTTCGCGGGCTACTGCTGGCGCGGCGCTGCAATCATTGTCATGGCGAAGAAGGATTCAGCCCGGTTGCCGCCTTCCCCAACCTGGCGGGCATGGACCGGTTGTCGTTCTGGAAACAGATGCAGGATTTTCAGTCCGGAAAGCGCGGTTCGCCGGTGATGGAGCCCATTGCCCAGGGACTTTCTGAGCGGGACTCGGCCGACTTGGCCGCTTATTTCGCGATGCTGCCGACTGCGAATGATGCGCAGGACAACCGGGCGTTTCCGCAGGCGATGCGTGATCCGGCCCGGACCTCGATGGCCATCCGCCTGATTGTTTTCGGAGATGGCGAGCGGGGCATTCCACCCTGCCAGTCGTGCCACGGTCCGGTGAGTTATGTGAAGGGAGCTCCGCCGCTCGCTACCCAGAATGGCGACTATCTGGAACAGCAACTCGAGTACTTCTCGAATGGCGTCCGGAGCAATGACATTAATGTGCGCATGCGCAGCATTGCCAGACAGCTTACTGCGGAGGAGAAGACGGCAGTCTCGGCATACTACGGCGCCGGACTGGGCCCGGGAGTCAACTAAAAGCTTCTCGCGATCGTTCCAGAGTTGGACTGCAATACGTATCCCTGCTCACAGACCTGCGCTGGTTGCTGTGTTACGGTTCGCGTTCACAGCTGGACAGGATCGGTGAGGAGGGAAGCCATGTTGAGTCTGCTTTTGGTCGTGTGTGTCATCCTGCAGTTTCATTATCATGATGCGATTCCGTGGTACATCTGGGTGGTGGCAGCGATCGCGCAGTGTGTTGCGTTTGGCGAACCTGCCATGAGAGCGGCTTCGAAAAAGAGCTAAGCGGGGAATAGAGGCTGGCGCGATTGTGCGCCCGGCTGCCTCGGAATTGGGATTCGATATACTCCACTCCAGCCGCATCGAGTTGCGGAGCGAGTGGGTTTTCATGAAGAAGAAATCTCAGCGGTGGTCGGACTTTCTGAGCACTGCCTATCCCACTGCGTCGAGTCCGTATTGGCGGACCCTGCCGCTTCGGCGCATGATCAGCCTTCTCGCTGGAGTTTTCTTCTCGGCGGGAGTCGTCGGTTTTGCTTTCGATCTGCTGCAACTTCCCTTGCCGCGTCTAGGTTGGGGTTTCTTCTGGCCTTTCATTTTGGGCACGGCGGCGGTGGGCGTGCTCGTCACGAAAATAAAGAGAGTTCCTTTTCTTTTGTTCGGTATCGTCGCGCTGATCTGGGTGGTCGGAGGGCTGTCGGGTTTTGGCTGGTACGGACTGGGCTGGTTGTTCTACCCGACCGCGATTGTTTGGGCGCCATCGCCGATCCCGCACGCAATGAGGATGCGAATCCTGTTTGACGCCATCGGCGTCTGGGTGGGGGTGACGTTGGGCTTTCGGCTGTTGCTATCCTTCGTCACGACCGAAGGTGTGGCTGCCACGCGGATGCAGACCGAACTGTCTCTTGCCCACGGCATTCAGGCCACCCTGGTGCCCACGCTTTCTTTCGAGACTGCGAGATTCGAAGTTTATGGCAAGTCCGTTCCGAGTACGGAAATGGGCGGCGATTTGATCGACGTCGTCGAGAGCGAGGGAAGTCTGCTGGCCTACGTTGCTGATATTTCCGGTCATGGTCTTCCCGCGGGTCAACTCATGGGGATGCTGAAGGCTGCGCTCCGGGTATCGCTCCAGTTCCATCAAGAACCTGTGGCCTTGCTCGAAAGCGCAGACCGCGTGCTGCCTTCGGTCAAGGAACCGGACATGTACGCTACCATCGCGCTGCTGTATTTCGACGGGTCGGCTGAAGCCGAGTATGCTCTGGCGGGGCATGTGCCCATCCTGCACTATCGCCATGGCAGCGGCGACACGGCCCGGCTCTCCATGGAGCAGTTTCCGCTGGGGCTGATTCCCGGAGGGCATTATGCGAGCCAGCGCGTCAGTTATGCGCCGCGTGACCTGTTTCTGCTGCTCACCGACGGCATCACGGAAGTCGTCAACGAGCGCGACGAAGAGTTTGGCCTGGACAGAGTGGAAGGGCTGCTGAGGCAAAACGCAGAACAACCTCTGCCGCAGATTTGGGAACTGGTCATGGGAGAGGTAAGGCAGTGCGGTGAACAACAAGATGACCAGAGTCTGTTGCTGTTCCGCGTCCGCTAGCACAGAAACTAGATCGCCGTCAGGCGTGTAACTGGCGACAACAAGCCTATTACGGGCAGCACGCCAGGCACCCAATCGGTAAGACCGGTGCTGGTTTTGCCCTGCACCCAGCAGACGGTGCGGCGACCGGACAGCCAGCTTAGTAATATTTGGGCCGGTTGGCCGACCCTGCGTTTCTTCCTCTTGAATGAGCCCCGGGGCGTGACCTTCGTAATCGTGAGTGGTCGTTACCGCATTGCTGCTGCCGGAGCGCGCTCCTAGAATCGGTGCAGGGTTTACTCCGCCTGATTCCGCATGCTTGAGATCACAAAACGACCGGACCGAGCCGAGATAGGGAAGCGCGTGGAGCGCGCGGAGAAGCTTTTGCAAAAAGGCAAGACAGCAGAGGCCCTCGAAGAATATCTCCTTGTATTGCGGGACGATGGGGACAACGATGTGGTCCGGCAGTTGGCGGCCGATCTGTGCCTGTCGCTGGGCCGCAACCCTGACGCGGTCCGGCTGCTGGGCGATCTGTTCGAGCGTCAGGTGAATGCCGGAGACGCGACGCGGGCCAGCCTGACTTACAAGAAGCTGGCGCGGCATGGAAGTCCGACGTGGCAGCAGAAATTCCGATTCGGCCAACTGCTGGAGGGCTCCAATAAGAAGCTGGCGGTCGGCACCTATGAAGCGGCGCTCTCGGATGTGGTAAAACTCGGCAAGAAGCAGGAAGCAGCTGAGATCCTGGACCGCATTGTCACGCTGGAGCCGAACCGGGCCAACTTGCAGCGTGTGGCCGAGCTGGCGTCAGAGCGGGGAGATCACACGGCGGCTGCGCTGGCGTTTCAGCAAGTGGCGCAGTTGGCCGCGGCCGAGGGCGGCGATGCGGCGCAGTGGTACGAGCGCGCTTACCAGGAGGATGCTTCCGATCAGGGCATTGCTCTGGCCTACGGCAAGACTTTGCTGGCGCAGGGACAGGCCGGCGCGGCCATCTTCGTTCTTGAATCGCAAATGAACTCCGGGCAGGTTACGGCGGGGTTGCGCGAAGCCTATGCCGATGCGCTGCTGGCGGCGGGCCGCAATGCCGAGGCCGAGCCGCTGGTGTGGCAACTGTTTGAACAGAATCCGGGGCGGGTGCAGCAGGTGATCTCGCTGATCGGGAGCCTGCTCGATAGCGAGCAGGATGAAGCCGCGGTGGCGCTGGCCCGCAAGCTGGAACAATTCCAGCGGCGGCGCGGGGAACGCCGGCAGTTCATCGCCATCATGGAAGACATCACGGCCGCGCGCCGCGCGTCGTCGCCGATGCTGGAGTTTCTCAGCGAACTCTATAACGCCTCCAATCGCGAAAACGACTACTGCCAGACGCTGCTGAAGTTGTTCGATCTGTATTGCAGTACGGGCGAATTTGCCAAGGCCGCCGAATGTCTGGATCGCGCCGCCGAAGTCGATCCTTATGAAGCCGGCCACCTGAAGCGGCTGGATATGCTGAAGGGGAAAGTGGAAGAGGCGCGCTTCAAGGCAATCTCCTCGCGATTTTCTCCGACCAAAAAGGTGATCGAAGAACCGGCGATTGAAGACAGCCGCACGCTGGGGGCGTCGACGCTGCAGGATCTGATGCTGCAGGCGGAAATCCTGGTGCAGTACGGGATGCGGAACAAGGCGGTCGAGCGGCTGCAGAGAATTCAGGAATTGTTTCCGCGCGAAGAAGAACAAAACGAAGATCTGCAGCGCTTGTATTTGTCGGCGGGCGTAACTCCGCGGTATGCGGGATCGGCGCCTTTGCCTCCGGTGGCTGCGGCGGCTCCTGCTCCCGCGGTGGCGCCAGCGCCCGATCAGGCCACGGATGTGCGGGCGTTTACCCGGGTGGCGGAGATTTCGCGCAAGTTGTATCACCAGGGCACAGCCCCGGCCGTGCTCAGCACTGCGGTGCGGGAGATTGGAACGCATTGGGAAGCGACGCGCTGCATTGCGGCGATGGGCAAGGCCGGCTCGTCTGCCACTGCGATGGAAGAGTTCTGCATCGAGGGCTACAAGAAGGCGAGTCATTCGGCGATTGCCGAACTGGTTGCGAGCCTGCAGAAAGCGGTCGACGGGCAAGAGCCGCTGGCCATTGAAGACGCGCCCAAGGCGGTGGCGTTGCAGGGCGCGCGCAAGGCGTTGACCGAGCTGGGCGCGGCGACATTGCTGGCCATTCCGCTTAGCGACGGCGAAGAGATTGTCGGTATGCTGGTGCTGGTGCACAGCCGGCCGCGGGCCTGGCAGCAGTCCGACATGGTGGTGCTGAAAACTCTGTCGGAGCAAATGGTAATTGCGCTGAATAACGCCGGGTTGCGCCGGCTGGTTAAAAACCTATCGGTCACCGACGAGAAATCAGGACTGCTGAAGCGGGCTTCGTATATTGATCTGCTGCTGGCGGAGAGCAAGCGGGCGATTCAAAACGCGTCGGCGCTTTCGGTGCTGTTGCTGCAGTTCGGCAGGAGCGCGGCCATGCTCAAGGAATATGGCGAGGCGGAAGTGCAGGCGGTGATGGAAAGGGCGGGGCAGCTGATTGCCGCCAACATCCGCACCAACGATCTGGCGTTTCGCTACGACACCATGACGATCGCGATCCTGCTGGGCGAGACCGCGGAAAAAGAAGCCATGCTGGCGATTGAAAAGCTGCGCAAGACCATTTCCGAAGTGCGGCTGCCGGCGAAGGATGATGGCAGTCAGGGGCATACTGCGCAATTTTCCGCCGGGCTGGCCGAGGCGGTGATCCGCACGGAATACGATCCGGTCGATGTGGTCACCGAAGTGATCAATCGCGCCGAGCATGCGCTGCAACAGGCGATGGCACAGGGGCCGGGAAAGATTGTTGCGTTGGGCCCGGCGCTGGCCGCGGGCGCGGTGGCGTAGGCGGCTAGTCCGGAATGCGAATGCTTCCATCCTCGGCGATCGGGAAGGATGGATTCCACGCTACCTCCCATAGAAAACCGTCCGGGTCAGAGAAGTAACCTGAGTAGCCGCCCCAGAGAGCTTCCTGGGCGGGCTTGAGAATCTTCGCGCCTGTGGAGGCGGCATCGTTGAGCACGGAGTCGACTTCGGCGCGAGTGCGGGTGTTGTAGGCCAGCGTGATTCCGGGGAAGCCGTGGCCGTCGACGGGAACATTCGCGTCCTTGGCGAGCTCGTGCCGCGGGTACAGGGCGAGGGCCATGCTTCCGGCCTGGAAGAAGACGATGCCTTCGGCGTCGTCCTTGGACAGGGACCGTCGCCATCCCAGGCGCTCGTAGAATGCGCGGCTGCGCTTCAGGTCGGCTACGCCAAGAGTGATGATGCTGACGCGCTGTTCCATCTGGAATCCTCCACGTTTGGCGAGCGTATCACGATGTCGGCGGTCGAGCTGAGAGCAATCGGCCAATCCCTGACGTGAAATCCCCGGCTAGCACTCGATGGTCAAATCTGCTCACGCGCTGCTACACTAACGAGTTTGGCTAATCGATTCGGATCGGTTCTGGCCGGAGTTCTGCCGAGAAAATCATGCTGAAGCCTGGGGACATTGCCATCGTCAGCGGGGCGCGCACGCCCTTTGGCCGCTATTGCGGCAAGTTGAAGGACTTTACCGCGCAGGAACTGGCGGCCGTGGCCGCGAAGGGAGCGATCGAGCGGTCGGGTCTCGACGCCAAGGAATTCGATCACATCGTTATTGGAAATGCACAGCAGACTTCGGGCGACGCGTTGTACGGCGCGCGGCACGTGGGATTGCGGGCCGGGCTGCCGATTGAGACTCCGGCGCTGACCGTGAATCGGTTGTGCGGGTCGGGGATGCAGGCGATTGTGTCGGCGGCGCAGATGATCCAGACCGACGAGGCGAAGATTGTTTTGGCGGGCGGGATGGAGGCCATGTCACAGGCGCCGTTTGTGATTCGAGGGCGGGATGGATTCACGCTGGCGCCGGGCGGGAAGCTGGAAGATTCGCTGATGGTGGCGCTGCTCGATACTTATTGCGGGTCGTATATGGCGAACACGGCCGAATTGTATGGATCGCAGCAGGGAATTACGCGCGAGATGCAGGATGAGTTTGCTTTGCGGTCGCAGCAGCGGGCCGATGCGGCGTATAAAGAGGGACGTCTGCAAGAAGAGCTTGTGCCGGTGGCGCTGCGGAATTCTAAGGGCGAGGCTAGTGGAGAGATGTTGACCGAAGACGACCACCGGCGTCCGCAGACTACGATGGAGGGGCTGGCGAAGCTTCGCCCAGCGTTCGGGAAGAGTGGGACTGTGACGGCGGGGAATGCCAGCGGGATTGTCGACGGCGGCGCGGCCGTGGTGGTGATGTCGCTGGAGCAGGCGCTGAAGCGCGGGTTAAAGGCGCTGGGACGGATTTGCGGGTGGGGCATTGCCGGAGTCGAGCCGAAGCTGATGGGGCGCGGTCCGGTGCCGGCGTCCAAGATTGCTCTGCAGAAGGCGGGGCTGAGTTTGGATTACATCGATTTGATTGAAGTGAATGAGGCGTTCGCGGCGCAGTATCTGGCGGTCGAAAAAGAGTTGGGGCTGGACCGCGAGAAAGTGAATGTGAACGGCGGAGCGATCGCGCTGGGGCATCCGCTGGGCGCAACCGGGACGCGGCTGGTGATTACGCTGCTGTATGAGTTGCGGCGGCGTCGAAAGAAATACGGATTGGCTACGGCTTGTATTGGCGGCGGGCAGGGGATTGCGATGGTGGTGGAGAGTTTGAGCTGAATTGTCACTACAGAGTCACAGAGGCACAGAGACGGTTGTTCATTTCAAGCGGAATCTGCCGTTGAGCCGTCGATCTGAGGAGCTAAAGTCATGTTCTTTTTTACTAAGTTTGCTTTCGTGACATGCGCGGTTTACTTAGGGATCGCGATTCTGGCTGACGGTGTGATCTTCTGTGTGGCGCGGTGGAAAGGTTTCTCATTTCTTGTTGAGAAAGGAGCGAGCGTGTTACCCGTTGGCTTGGTTTTCTTCAGTGCAATGTGGCTTTTGGCATTCCTGATCTCGTGGCGGATTGTGATGACTCCTCTGCTTGCTCGAATGTTTGCTCGAATTAACAGAATTTGAGACTCCGTGCCTCCGTGTCTCCGTGGTGAAAGTGATTCAAATCCGCGTTGATCCGCGGCAAAGGAATTATTCATGGAAATTGAAAAAGTTGGCGTACTCGGTTGCGGGCTGATGGGGTCGGGCATTGCGCAGGTTTGCGCTACGGCTGGATTTGACGTGACTGTGCTCGAAGTTGAACAGAAGTTTCTCGACAAGGGGTTTACCGGGATTGAGAAATCTTTGGCGAAGTTTGCCGAGCGGCCGGTCGAGAAGGGTGGGATCACGGCGGCGCAGAAGGACGCAATCCGGGCGCGGCTTCGGGGGACGATCAACAAATCCGACCTGGCGGATTGCGACATCATCATTGAAGCCATCATTGAGAATGTGGACGAGAAGAAGAAGATGTATGCGTCGCTGGATGGCGTGGTGAAGAAGGATGCGATTTTTGCTTCGAATACTTCCTCGATTTCGGTGACGGAGTTGTTGACTGCGGTGAAGCGGCCGGAGCGGTTTATTGGGCTGCACTTTTTTAATCCGGTGCCGCTGATGAAGCTGGTCGAAGTGGTGCGGACCATCGCCACTGCCGACGATGTTTACGAGGCGGCTTACGAGTTCGCCAAGAAGCTGGGCAAGGTGCCGGTGCGGACTTCGGACAAGACGGGGTTCATCGTGAACCGGCTGCTGGTGCCGTATTTGCTCGATGCGATTCGCGCGTATGAAGAGGGCGTGGGGTCGATTGAGGATATTGATAACGCGATGAAGCTGGGGTGCGGGTATCCGATGGGGCCGTTCACGCTGCTGGATTTTGTGGGGCTCGACACGACTTATTACATTACGCAGGTGATGTATGACGAGTTCAAGGAGCGGCGGTTTGCGTCGCCTCCGCTGCTGAAGCGGATGGTGATGGCGGGGTGGTACGGGCGGAAGTCGGGACGCGGGTTTTATGATTATGCGGACCCGGAGCGGCCAAAGGCGCAGAGGCTTTAAGATGCTCACGTGGGGGCGGACGCATTCGTCCGCCTCGCGAGCGATGTGAGCGATGCGAGCGTCCCCCCGGACGAATGCGTCCGGGGCTACGTGTTTAGCGTTTGTAGATTTCGCGGCGGTGGCCCACACGTAGAACTAGGACGACTAAGCGGTCATCCTCGAGGGAGCAGATGATGCGGTAGTCGCCGACCCGGTATTTCCAAAGATCGCTCAAAGATCCGTGAAGGCGTTGGGCGATCTGGCGAGGGTTTTCGAGACCCGCGACTCGCTCGTAGAGGAATTTCGAGACGCGTCGAGCGATCGGTTGATCTAGCGCGTCGAGTTCCCGTTGGGCGCGTGGATCGAACTCAATCGTCCACTTTAGGCTTGAGGCCATAGCGGCGCATCACTTTTTCCAGCGGGATCGTCCGAACACGCCCAGCCCGAATTTCGGCCAGGCGCTTTTCGGCGATGTAAACGTCTTCAAGATCTTCTAGATGTTGCAGGATAGCCTCACGGGCGTAATAGGTCTTGGTGCGACCGGTGCGTTTAGCGAGGCGGTCGAGGCGCTTTTCGATGCTTTCGGGAAGGCGGATGGCTAGCATGGAACCCTCGTTGCTATACAATTATAGCACTTTGACGACGGCGGCGATGTTTGACCGTTTTTGTCGTGCTGGCGATTTGTACATTCATCGGCGTAGTGCAAGCCTTTACGTGGATATTTGGAAAATGATATGACTTTCGAAAACATACTGCTCGAAAAGAAAAATGCGATTGCCTACGTCACCGTCAACCGGCCTAAGGTGCTCAATGCACTCAACATGGCCACCATGGAGGAGCTGCGGGCGGCGTTTCATGACATCAAGAACGATGCGGCGATTCGCGTCGTAATCTTCACCGGAGCCGGAGAGAAGGCGTTCATTGCCGGGGCCGACATTGGCGAACTGGCTAAGCAGGATGCGGTGACCGGCAAGGAATATACGCATCGCGGTCAGAACGTCCTCAATCTGATTGAGAATCTGGGCAAGCCGGTGATTGCCTGCATCAACGGATTCGCGCTGGGCGGCGGATGCGAAATTGCCATGGCTTGCACCATGCGGCTCGCGAGCGAGAACGCCAAGCTGGGGCAGCCGGAGGTGAAGCTGGGGATTATTCCGGGCTATGGAGGATCGCAGCGGCTGCCGCGGCTGGTGGGCAAGGGGCTGGCGATGCAGATGGTGCTGGCGGGCGATCCGATCACGGCGCAGGAAGCGCATCGCATTGGGCTGGTGAATGAAGTCACCGTGCCCGCGGAATTGATTCCACGGGCGGAGGCGATTGCGGCGAAGATTATTGCCAATGCTCCGCTGGCCGTGCAGTATGCGATAGAGGCTGTCAACAAGGGCATGGAGATGACGCTGGCCGAGGGGCTGTATCTGGAGGCGGTTTTGTTTGCCGTGTGCTGCGCTACGGAAGATAAGGCCGAGGGAACGAAGGCGTTTTTGGAGAAGCGGGCGGCGGTGTTTAAAGGCAGATAAGTCAAAGGCTTTTACCACAGAGGGCACGGAGGCACAGAGGATTTAAAGGCTTCGCACGGAGGCACTGAATCACGGAGAAGAAAACCAAATTGAAAGTCGAGGCGCCTCCTGAACCGGCGTTTCATGCGCTCGAGGGTGAGCTTGATGCTTCGGGCAAGCGGTTTGCAATTGTCGTGTCGCGGTTTAATGCGTTCATCACGGAACGGCTGTTGCTGAGCGCTTGTGACGGATTGCTGCGCACCGGGGCGGCGAAGAAGGACATCGCGGTGGTGCGGGTGCCGGGGGCCTTTGAGATTCCGGCTGCGGCCCGAACTCTGGCTGAGACCCGGAGGTACGACGCCATCATTTGTCTCGGCTGTCTGCTGCGCGGGGATACGGCGCATTATGACGTGATCGTCAACGAAGTGACGCGCGGGATCGGTCAGTCGGCACAAGAGACGGGTGTGCCGCATGCGTTTGGCGTGCTGACCTGCGATACCCTGGAGCAAGCCATTGATCGCGCGGGATTGAAGATGGGCAACAAAGGCGCCGAAGCAGCGTGGGCTGCGATCGAGATGGCAAATCTGACCGGGTTCGTCCGGGCGAAGCTGTTTCGGCGCAAGCCATCCCGCGTGGCAAAGTCGAGCGTCACACGCCGAGCATCCGCGACAGCCGAAAAGCAGGTTCCTCCTTCTCGCTCTGCGAGTCGTCGGAATGACACAGTGAAAGGTAAGAGTGCGAAGAACAAGCGCAGATAATCCCTTCGTGAAGTAGACTGGCATTGAACTATCATCGCGGGCTGAAGCCCGCGGGACGGACGAATGCGTCCGTCCTACATGTATAGCTATGGGTACTCGCCGCAAATCACGGGAACTGGCGCTGCAGATGCTGTTTCAATCGGACATGGGCAAGCAGGATGCCGAGCAGGTACGGCGGACGTTCTGGGCCGAGCATGGGACGGCGAGCGCGGAAGTGCGCGGCTTTGCCGACGATCTGTTTCGCGTGGCCACCGATCGCAGCGCGGAGATTGACGGGTTGATCGAGCGGCACGCCGAGCACTGGCGCATGGAGCGCATGGCGGCGGTGGATCGCAATCTGCTGCGTGCTGCGGTCGCCGAGTTGATGGCTTATCCGGAGACTCCGCGGGCGGTGGTGATCAATGAAGCGCTGGAGATTGCGCGGAAGTTTTCCAGTCCGGAGTCGGTGCACTTCGTGAATGGAGTGCTGGACAGCGTGGGGAAAGAGTTGGAGAAGCCGGCGTAGAGGTCAGTTCTCGGTTCTCAGTTCTCAGATCCTCTAGCGGACACTTCTTCTTTCCGATCCAACCGGAGCTCTCGGCAGCGGTAGTTCGCAATTCTGGCGCTTACAGCCCGACTTCCGGCCAAAACTGAGAACTGACTACTGAGAACTGAGAACTGCTCTTACGGTTTGACGGCTATCAAGCTCAAGCTGCACGGGCCCTGCGTGGGAGTCGCGGTGCAGAAGGGGTTCAGGTAGTTCGGCAAGTCGGGGAAGGTGAGTTGCAACTGGTCGCTGCCGCCGAGGGCGGTGGTGATGATGTGCAGCATGCCGTCGGTGCCCGCGACCACGATGGTGCCGGTGTCGACGGACATCTGAGCGCTGATGGGAGTGGCATTTCCCGCGAGCAGGATGCCGCTGGTGACCGCCCCGGCGCCAAAATCGTAGACGAGGATGCTGGCGTCTCCGGCGGCTGCGATGTAGATCTGGGAGGCGTCGGCCGACGCGAAGAAATTCACTGGCTGCAGCGTGCCCTGGCCCAATTCGACGCGCTGCGCCAGACGAGCGGGATCGTTGCTGAGGAACGTCAGGGTCTGAGGACAAATGGTTCCGGGCTGGGCGGCTGAGGTAGAAGCGGTGATGATGTCGAACCCGGTCGCGTCCAGCACCAGCACATGCGTTCCGTCGGGAATGGGAAATCCGTAAGAGTCGGTGCCTTCGATGTGCACGCCGGGCAATACCTGCATGAGCAGAGGATTGGCGGGCAGCGGCAGGACGGCGGGAACATCGCTCGGGCTGGCCGAGATCTGGTTGTTGCAGTTGTTGAACGCAGTGAAATTGGCCGGGTTGCCGTTGGCCGCCGCCTCGGCCACGAACGCGAAGGCGCTGTTCGGCGAGAAAGCAACTGTGTTCGCGTTGACCGGCCCGGACAATGCAATCGGTCCCTGCAGGGCCTGCAGGGTGGAATAGACGTACATTGAACTGCCGCCATCTCCGAAGATAAAAGCCTTCAAGCCATCGGGCGAGAAAGTGGCCGCCACGGTGTCGGAGATGTTCAGCGGAACGATCGCCGGAGAATTGAGATTGGCGAGGCTGACGAGGTAGGTCAGATTCGGGACTTGGATGGTATCGGAGAAGACCGCGGCGCTACCGTTGTTGGCGATGGCCAGTATGGTTCCGGTTACCGTGCTCAGCGCCGTATAAGGGTTGTTGCTGGAGCCGAAACTCGCCGGGTTGATGAGTTGGGCGCCGAACTGGCTGCCCATGATGGCGCGATCGCCGGCGAGATCGAAGAGCAGGGAATTGGGCGAAACCGGCAGAGGGAATTCATTGCCCGCCAGAGCCTTGGAAGTCGAGATGTTATAGACCGACGTGCTGCAGGTTACCGGAGTCTCAGACGCGCATCCGGTGCTGGTGGCGAGAACGGACGCCGGGATGGTGGAACCGGTGATCAAGCCGGAGATCGCCGTCTCGGCATAAACCGGGGCAGGGATAAGCTGCTGGCAATTGATGCCGAAGAACTGCGTGCAGGAATTCAGGGCCGCGGGTGTCGCGAGAGACGGAGGAACGTAGGGAAATCCGATGTTGCAGGTAGGCGGTGTGCACGAAGCCGTCACGGAACCGGAGCCGGGCAGCGGGGTTGCGAGGGCGCAGGTTTCCAAGCATCCTGTGCTGGAAGCCAATACGCCGGGCCGCAATGAGCTCCAGGTCAGCGGGATCCTGTTGAGGACGATGCCGCCGTTGGTGTTGGGCAGAGAAGTGTAGCCCATAATGTCGGTGAGCACCGCCGTAACTGTTTCGGTGGTGCCTTTTGCGGTGACGAACGTGGTTTGGCCGGATAGCTGCGATCCCGAGCCAAGTTCGAGGGCGACGCTCTGGATCGGGCAGGTCTCAAAGAAGTCCAGCACAGGCGAGGTTGTGCCTTGCGCGTTCTGGTATTGCGGCTGCTGGAACGATGAACTGGTAACGCCGCCGGCGCTGGCATAGATCTGCGTGATCCCCGGAAACAGCGCGGTCGCCGTGGCCTGATTGGTGGCGAGGCTGTACGGAATACCGGTGATGGGGCTGTACAAAATATTGTCGATTGGCACCAGGTTCACCACCGTCTGGTTATTCGCGGAAAAAGTAAACGGACCGACCGCGGCCGTGATGTCGGTGCCCTGGCTGAACGCGTGAGCCTCGACGGTCATCGACTGACTCTGGGAAAGGCAAGGCTCAATGATCGGGGCGCCATTGAGGGTGGTTCCGGTCACGGTGATGTTGTCGATCAGCGGATGCACGAAAACCCAGGTCGGGGCGCTGTGGGCGCCGAGGGCCGATGCGGTAACCAGAGCCACGCCGGTAGCACCACCCGTGCAGGTAGTGAAAGCGACATCGAAGTGGCCGGCGCACGCCACGCCATTGGGCGCAATCGTCAATATAGAAGTGTCGCTCGACGTATACGTGATGGGAGTACTAATGTTAATGCCGGTAGTCGTTGCCGCGGAGGCCGTGAACACCTGTGTACCGCCCACGGTGAGGGAGAGGTTGTTCCCCGGGTTGAGGTTAACCCTGCCGGGAAAAATCGGACTGCCAGCCTTGGTCTTACCACACCCGCTGACGACCCATATACAAAGGATTGCCACCGTCAACCGCCAAGCGTTCGAATGCGACCTACCCATGCACCCCTCTTTGAGCGTTGTCCCGAGCGTTGTCCCAGCCCCGCGCCCCGACATGGGGCGGAGCGAGGCGTTGAATGAATTGGAAAACTTGTAGTGTAGAGGGTGGAGGCGGAATCGGCAAGTTGAGGCGTCCTGCGGGCGTGAGCCCGCAGCCGAAATCCTGAGCGCAGCGAAGGGCCTGTTTGCATTGACGATGAATTCGCCTTCGAGCATTTACCGGTTCGGCCTTCAATTTCCGAGCGTCTTGTCCCCGTGTGTGTGGGATGCAAAAACATGGGTTGACGATGGTTGCAAGGAATTGCTATAGTAGTTTGGTTCCGCGAGTACATCCAGGCTTGCTGTGTGCTGTAAGTTTTGCGGTGCGGCGTGTGTGCACAGAGGACTTGCAGTGGAGCTATAGACGAAGAGAAATGAGTTTCCGGATGAAGAGTTGCAGGTTCGGAAACTTTCCTCGCTGAAACGTTCCTGCGGTGCCTTCCGCCCTATTGTGGAAGGATATGCAGGGCAAGGCTGACGAAACGGAGTGCCCCCGGGGTTTGGCCGGGCGCCACCGTCGGCAGCGAAGGTCGAAGGGAATCCAGAATCTCTCTGGCGCGGTTGGCGGAAGCGAACTTGCGCGGTGAGAAGTAATGGCTGGTTGAACTGGCCATGCCCACGGATGCGCGTCTGAAACAGATTTGAAGCAGGAAATCAGCTGTGCCGCCTGCACGAATCAGGCAGGCTGTTGCGCGACTGAGGTTGGGATCATGTTGCGCGGCTAAGGAGTGACCAAGAGTGCCTACGTTTAACCAGTTGGTGGCTCAGGGCCGGAAGCGGCCCCGTTACAAGACGGCGAGCCCTGCGTTGCAGGGATGTCCGCAGAAGCGCGGCGTTTGCACCCGCGTGTACACGCAGACTCCGAAGAAACCGAACTCGGCATTGCGCAAGGTGGCGCGCGTGCGGCTGACCAATGGAATTGAAGTGACGACCTACATTCCCGGCGTAGGCCACAACTTGCAGGAGCACTCGATTGTGCTGATCCGCGGGGGCCGTGTGAAGGATCTGCCGGGCGTGCGCTATCACGTGATTCGCGGCACGCTGGATGCGGTGGGCGTTGCCGGCCGCATGCAGGGACGTTCGAAGTACGGCGCCAAGCGGCCGAAGAAGGGCTAAGAAACAGTGGCCAGGGGTCAGTGGCCAGTACGCTCAAGCTAGAAGCTATGAGCTAGGAGCTAGAAGCTTACATGCCTCGTAAAGGACATATCGCCAAGCGGACCGTCCCGGCCGATGCCGTGTATCAATCGGATCTGGTGACGAAGTTTATTAACTCGATGATGTGGCAGGGTAAGCGCTCGACCGCCGAGGGCATCTTTTATGAGGCTCTGGCCAAGGTGCAGGAGAAGGGCGGCGACGAAGCGCTGAAGCTGTTCAAGAAGGCTGTCGAGAACGCCAAGCCGCTGCTCGAGGTCAAGACCCGCCGCGTGGGTGGCGCCAACTATCAGGTGCCGGTCGAGGTCAATGCCGACCGCCGCACGTCGCTCGCGATCCGCTGGCTGATCAGCTATGCCCGTGGACGTGGCGAAAAAGGCATGGTCGAGAAGCTGACCAACGAATTGCTGGACGCCGCGACGGGAAAAGGCGCCGCAATCAAGAAGAAGGAAGACGTGCACCGCATGGCGGAAGCCAATAAGGCGTTCGCGCATTACCGCTGGTAAGAGGTTGCATAGGTCCTTCGCCGCAAAAAACGCGGCTCAGGATGACAAAGAGTTTTAGCTGAGAGCTGAGAGCCTGCCCTGAGCTGATAGGCGAAGGGGCTGAGAGCGACAGCTGATTTTAGAGAGCCCCAGAAAGAGTTAGAGAGCCGTGCCCAGAACAGTCCCATTAGAACGCTGCAGAAACATCGGCATCATGGCCCACATCGATGCCGGCAAGACCACTACGACGGAGCGCATCCTGTTCTATACGGGAAAGACGCACCGCATCGGAGAGGTGCACGAAGGCACGGCTACGATGGACTGGATGGAGCAGGAGCAGGAGCGCGGCATCACGATTACATCAGCGGCCACGACCTGCACCTGGCGGGACATTCGCATCAATATTATTGATACGCCCGGCCACGTCGATTTCACGGCCGAAGTGGAACGCTCGCTGCGCGTGCTGGACGGCGCGGTGGCGGTGTTTGACGCGGTGCACGGGGTGCAGCCGCAGTCGGAAAAAGTCTGGCGCCAGGCTGATAAGTACGGCGTGCCTAGAATTTGTTTTATTAACAAGATTGACAAGATGGGTGCCGATTTCGAGCATGCCGTCGATACCATCCGTAAGCGCCTCAGCGCCAAGCCGGTCGCCATTCAATTTCCCATCGGCCAGGAAGACAAGTTCCGCGGGGTCATCGACCTCATCAACATGAAGTCGATTGTGTGGGAAGACGACACGATGGGCGCGGAATACCTTACCGAAGAAATTCCCGCCGACCTGAAGAAGAAGGCTGAAGCCTTTCACGCCCAGCTGGTCGAGACCATTGCCGAGAACGACGACGAAATCCTGCACAAGTTTCTGGAAGGCGAAGAGATTTCGGCCGACGCACTGCGCGCCTCGCTGCGCAAGTCGACCATCGCGCTGAAAGTATTTCCGGTGGTGGTGGGAACGGCGTTCAAAAATAAAGGCGTGCAGCCGCTGCTGGATGCGGTGGTCGACTACCTGCCTTCGCCTCTCGACGTGCCGGAAACCCATGGGCTGAATCCCGACAATGGGGAAAAGATTTTCCGCCATGCCGACGACAAGCAGCCATTCTCCGCTCTGGCGTTCAAGATTATGGCTGACCCGTTCGTCGGGCAGCTGACATTTATCCGCGTCTATTCCGGACAGCTGAAGACCGGCGATTCCGTGTTGAATGTGCGTACCACGAAGTCTGAGCGCATCGGGCGTTTGCTCAAGATGCACGCCAACAAGCGCGAAGAGATCAGCGAGATTCTGGCGGGCGATATTTGCGCGGCCGTTGGCTTGAAGAACGTGGGCACTGGCGACACGATTTGTGACGAAGATCATCCCATCGCGCTGGAGTCAATCACATTTGCGGTTCCGGTCATCTCGGTCGCGGTCGAACCGAAGACCAAGGCCGACCAGGAAAAGATGGGCATGGCGCTCGGCCGCCTGGCCCAGGAAGATCCTACGTTTAAGGTTCACACCGATCCTGACAGCGGGCAGACCATCATCAGCGGCATGGGCGAGCTGCATCTGGAAATCATCGTCGACCGCATGATGCGCGAGTACAAAGTCGAGGCCAATGTCGGCAAGCCGCAGGTGGCGTATCGCGAGACTATTCGCAGGCACTCCGAAGCGGAGGGCAAATACATTCGCCAGACCGGCGGCAAAGGCCAGTACGGGCACGCCAAGATTTATCTCGACCCGCAACCGCCGGGCTTGGGATACGAGTTCGTCAATGACATCACGGGCGGCTCGGTGCCGAAGGAATTCATCAAGCCGATCGATCAGGGAATTCGCGAGGCGCTCGAAGGCGGGATTCTCGCGGGCTATCCCATGGTCGATGTGAAGGCGACGCTCTATGACGGCAGCTATCACGACGTCGACTCGAACGAAATGGCGTTCAAGATTGCCGGATCGATGGCGTTCAAAGAGGCTGCGCGCAAGGCGTCTCCGGTGTTGCTGGAGCCGGTGATGGCGGTCGAAGTGGTGACGCCGGAAGATTACGCCGGCGTGATCATGGGCGACTTGAGTTCGCGCCGCGGCCGCATTGAAGGCATGGAGCACCGCGCCGGTTCGCAGGTGATCAAGGCCATCGTGCCGCTGGCGGAAATGTTTGGCTACGCGACCCACATGCGTTCTTCGACGCAGGGCCGCGCGGAATATTCGATGCACTTTGCGCGCTATGAGGAGGCTCCGCGATCGGTCGCGGAGGAAATCATCGCGAAGGTGCAGGGAACGGCGAAATGACTCCCAGCGCCGCGGTTCGTCGTCGACCGCAGGTTCTGGGTCAGGGCAGGGAAGCGGGCCGAGTTTGAAACTGTGTTTGGGCCGGATGGCATCTGGGCGCGGTTTCTGGGGCGGGCTGAAGGTTTCATCGCTACGGACGTGAAGTACGAGTCGCTGCCTGAGGCTGGGAGCGATGGGCGGTATCGAGTGCGGGATTTCTGGAAGGGGCATCGCGGGTTTGAAATTTTCCGCGAGCGGTTTTCAGAGGATTTCGCGCAGTTCGATCGGCGGATTGTCGACGAACTGGTCGAGAAGCAGGAATTCGTTGGCGGGTACTACGAAGGCGACGGGGACGAGCATAGAAGTGCATAGGTCCTTCGGCGCCAAAGAACGGCGCCTCAGGATGACAAACGGTTTAGCTAGAAGCTAAGAGCTAGGAGCTAAGAGCTGAGTTATGGCGAAAGAAAAATTTGATCGCAGTAAGCCGCACTGCAACGTTGGGACGATTGGTCACATTGACCATGGCAAGACCACGTTGACGGCGGCGATCACCAAGGTTTTGTCGAAGCATAATCCAAAGAACACGTTCCGGTCTTTCGACAGCATTGACAACGCGCCGGAAGAAAAAGCGCGCGGCATCACGATCGCGACGGCGCACGTCGAGTACGAGACGGCGAACCGGCACTACGCGCACGTGGATTGCCCGGGCCATGCGGACTACATCAAGAACATGATCACGGGCGCGGCGCAGATGGATGGCGGAATTCTGGTGGTTGCGGCCACCGACGGTCCGATGCCGCAGACGCGTGAGCACGTGCTGCTGGCGCGGCAGGTCGGCGTGCCGTATCTGGTGGTCGCGTTGAACAAGGTTGACGCGGTGGACGATCCGGAGTTGCTTGAACTGGTTGAGCTCGAAGTGCGCGAGCTGCTGAAGTCGTACAAGTTCCCGGGCGACGATGTCCCGGTGGTGCGGGTTTCGGCACTGGGCGCGCTGAACGGGGAAGCCAAGGCGGAGGCGCAGGTCGACGAGTTGATGGCGGCAGTGGACAAGTATATTCCGCAGCCGGCGCGCGAGTTGGACAAGCCGTTCCTGATGCCGATCGAAGATATTTTTTCGATTCAGGGCCGCGGCACGGTGGTCACGGGACGCATTGAGCGCGGCAAAGTGAAAGTGGGCGAGGAAGTGGAAATCGTCGGCTTCCGCGAGACCCGCAAGACGGTCGTGACCGGCGTCGAAATGTTCAAGAAGCAATTGGACGAAGGCATGGCGGGCGACAATGCCGGACTGCTGCTGCGCGGCATTGCGAAAGAAGACGTCGAGCGCGGCATGGTGCTGGCCAAGACGGGATCGATCACGCCGCACACCAAGTTCAAAGCGGAAGTCTACATTCTGACCAAAGAAGAAGGTGGACGGCATACGCCGTTCTTCAAGGGGTACCGTCCGCAATTTTATTTGCGCACGACGGACGTGACGGGCGTGGCCGAGTTGCCGGCGGGCACGGAGATGGTGATGCCGGGAGACAACGTCAGCTTGGTAATTGAGTTGATCACGCCGGTGGCCATGGAGAAAGGCTTGCGGTTCGCGATTCGCGAAGGCGGGCATACGGTCGGCGCCGGAACCATTGCGGAGATTGTGCAGTAGTTCAGTGCGCGGGCAAGTTGCCCGCGCGACAGCCGGCGGGACGCCGGCGCTACAATAACGCGGCTTGCGGCTTGCCGCCTGTTCTTTCTTCCCGGGACTTCCCAGTGAAGATCAGCGGGAGGGGTTAGAGAGATGACACAGTGATTGGAAAAGAAAGAATTCGCATCCGGTTGAAGGCTTACGACTATCGCATTTTGGATCAGTCGACGGGCGAGATCGTGGAAACGGCGCGGCGCACCGGCGCGCAGATTGCGGGACCCATTCCGCTGCCCACGATGAAGAACAAGTACTGCGTGCTGCGTTCGCCGCACGTGGACAAGAAATCGCGGGAGCAGTTTGAGATCCGCACTCATAAGCGCCTGCTCGATATTCTCGAGCCGACGCAGCAGACGGTGGACGCGCTGATGAAGCTCGATCTGCCGGCGGGCGTGGATGTGGAGATCAAGGCGTTCGGGAAAGAGCATAAGTAGTGCAAGCGTGGGCTGTGCCCGCGGAACGGACGAATGCGTCCGTTCCTACGCGAGCAAATTAGCTCCCCAGCCAATAGCTGCACGACAGGCCATGCTGGGCAGGAGATTCGGAAATGGCGACGAAGGTAACAGGCATTCTGGGCAAGAAGGTCGGGATGACGCAGCTGTTTGACTCCAAGGGCGACGTTCGCCCGGTCACGGTGCTGCAGGCTGGTCCGTGCGTGGTGACACAGCACAAGTCGGCCACAAAGGACGGTTACGAGGCGGCCCAGATTGGACTGGTGGAGTTTGTGAAGCAGTCGCGGCTGACCAAGCCGGCGCAGGGACACCTGGCGAAGAATAATCTTCCTCCGGTGAAGTTCATGCGCGAAGTGCCGCTCGAAGTCGAAGGCACGCCCGATGGAGACGGCTCGGTGAAAGTTGGCGACCGCGTGCTGGTCGAGATTTTCGAAGGCGAGCGCTTTGTCGATATCGTCGGCATCAGCAAGGGCAAGGGATTTCAGGGTGTGGTGAAGCGGCATCATTTTGCCGGTGGTCCGAAATCGCACGGGTCCATGTTTCAGATTACCGGTTCGATCGGGAGTTCGGCCTTCCCGTCGCGCGTATTCAAAGGCATGCGGATGTCGGGACACATGGGCAATGCCCGCGTGACCCAGCGCAACTTGCGGGTTTTGGGTGTGGACAAAGATGAGAATCTGCTCGTGGTCGAGGGCAGCGTGCCGGGGCCCGAGGGCGGCTACATCGTGATTACGAAAGCCAAGAAGCCGCCACGAGAACGGCGCGGGTTTGCCGGGTCGGCGACAGTGGATCCGTTGAAGGCTGCTAAGAGGGCGGCCAAGAAAGCATAGGGAAACGCGGGCGGACGAATGCGTCCGCCGCTACGTGAGACATATGGCAACGATCGACATACATAATTTGAGCGGCGAGAAGGTTGGGACGATGGATCTCGCCGATGAAATCTTCGGCGCGGTCAACGAAGATCTGCTCTGGGAAGCGGTGAAGCATTACCGCGCCGGGCAGCGCGCCGGCACGCACAAAACCAAAGGCCGCTGGGAGGTTTCCGGTTCCGGTAAGAAGCTCTGGAAACAGAAGGGCACGGGCCGGGCCCGCATCGGATCGATCCGGTCGCCACTGTGGCGGCATGGCTATACGGTGCACGGTCCGCAGCCGCGCTCCTACGGCTACGCTTTTCCGCGCAAGAAGCTGATGGGCGCGTTGCGCTCGGCGCTGGCCGCGAAGCTGGCGGACGGCAAGCTGATCGTGGTGAATTCGTTCGACATGAAAGAAGCGAAGACCAAAGAATTTCGCAAGTCGCTGAATGCGCTGCACGTCGATGCGACGGTTCTGATCATTGAAGAAGCGAAGCACGAGAATCACAACCTGGCGTTGAGTGCCCGCAACATTCACGGGCTTGAGATGGTGTTGAGCAACGAAGTGCATCCTTTTCATCTGCTGAAGTATGACCGGGCGATTTTCTCGCAGCCGGCGATTGAGAAGCTGCAGGTTTCGCTGAAGTCGTCGGTGTCGAAGCGGCAGCACAAACCGCAGGAGGACGAAGACGAGGGCACGAAGAAGGCGCACGGCGAACGCCGCAAGCGGACGCGGCATGAAAAAGCGGCGGAGGTAGCCTAGGAAAATGAAATCCTCATACCAGATCATTCGCCGTCCCGTGATTACCGAGAAGGGCCTGGCCATCAAGGAAAACCAGAACACGCTGGTCTTCCAGGTGGCGCCCAAGGCGACCAAGACGGAAATCAAGCAGGCGGTGCAGACGATTTTCAAGGTGAAAGTGCATTCCGTACGCACGGCGACGTATCCGGGGAAAGAGCGGCGGCGCGGCAAGTTCGCGGGCTACCGTCCGGACTGGAAGAAGGCGTACGTGCGGTTGCGGGCAGGGGAGAAGATGCCGGAGTACGCGCAGAATTTGTAAGAGCGGCTTCCGGCGACCGGCTTTCGGCTTCCGGGGAAAGCAGATTCCTCACCCGCGCTTTGCGCGCGTTCGGAATGACAAGATTAAGAAGAGCTGATTATGCCAATTAAGACATATCGACCGACGACGCAGACGTTGCGCTATCGCACGACCCTGGTCAATGACGACATTACCAGCACGAGTCCGCATAAGCCGCTGCTTGAGCCCAAGCCGCGCACCGGTGGACGCCGCAACTCGGGCGACACCACCATGCGGTTCATTGGCGGCGGGCACAAGCGCAAGCTGCGCATCATCGATTTCAAGCGCGACAAGACCGGGATTCCGGCGACTGTGACGACCATCGAGTACGATCCCAATCGCTCTTCGCGCATTGCGCTGCTGGCCTATGCCGACGGCGAGAAGCGGTACATCATTCAGCCGGAAGGGCTGAAGGTGGGGCAGAAAGTTGTCAGCGGACCCGAGGCGGACATTCTTGTGGGCAATGCGTTGCCGCTGCGGAATATTCCTCCCGGCACGCAGATCCACAATCTGGAACTGAAGCCGGGCAAGGGCGGACAGATGGTGCGGTCGGCGGGCGGGTCGGCGCAGCTGATCGCGAAAGAAGAAGAGTACGCGCTGGTGAAGCTGCCTTCGGGCGAGACGCGCAAGATTTCGCAGGACTGCATGGCGACGATCGGCCAGGTCGGCAACCTCGATCACGAGAACGTGACCATCGGCAAGGCAGGGCGGTCGCGGTGGCTGGGAAAGCGTCCGCATAATCGCGGCGTTTCGATGAACCCGGTCGACCATCCGCACGGCGGTGGTGAAGGCAAGACCTCGGGCGGGCGGCATCCGGTGACGCCGTGGGGACAGCCGACGCGCGGCTACAAGACCCGGAACAACAAGCGTACGGACAAGTTCATTGTGAGCCGGCGGGCGAAGTAGGAAAGCAGGTTCCTCCGGGTCGCTTCGCGAACCGTCGGAATGACAAGGTTTGAGTTTAGGGTTTGGGTTTGAGCTAGAAGCTAAGAGCTAGAGGCTAAGAGCGAATTTATGGCACGTTCAACCAAGAAAGGCGCGTTCGTCGATGCCTACCTGCAGGCGAGGGTAGACGGCATGAACGCGCGCAACGAGAAGAAAGTGCTGCGCACCTGGTCGCGGCGTTCCACGGTGGTGCCGGAGATGGTGGGACACACGATCGCGGTGCATAACGGCAAAAAATTTATTCCGGTGTACGTCACCGAGAATATGGTGGGCCACAAGCTGGGTGAATTCAGTTTCACCCGCACCTTTAAGGGCCATTCCATGCGGGCGGCGACGGAAGTGGCGGCCAAGCCGGCCGGCATCCCGGGCGGTCCGGGTGCGATCACTCCGGCGGCAGCACCGGCGGCACCGAAGGCGTGAAGCAGCTTCTAGCTACTAGCTTCTAGCTGCTAGCTAGACACTGATTCAGGCGGACAGTAGGTCCGGAGGGAAGAGTTGGTCAGCTTTGGTTGCGGGTTTTGCTAGGAGCTAGAAGCTAGGAGCTAGAAGCTAATATGGAATTTCGAGCTGAAATGCGTTACCTGCGCGTGTCGCCGCAGAAGGCACGGCTGGTGCTGGATCTGATCAAAGGACGGCGCGTGGAAGATGCGCGCAACACGCTGGCTTTTACCAAGAAGCGGGTGGCGGCGCACGTAGGCAAGCTGCTGCAGTCGGCGCTCGACAATGCGAATTTTCTCAGCGCCGAAAAGAATCTCGACGTCGAGATCGACAACCTGTACGTGAAGAGTGCGATCGCCAACGACGGGCCGCGCATGAAGCGCATCCGTCCGGCGCCGCAGGGACGCGCCTACCGCTACCAGCGGCGCATCGCGCACATTACGCTGATCCTGGCGGAACGGGGCAAGAGCGGGGATGCAGGCCCGAGACACGCTGGGGATGCCAGGACGGCGGATGTGGCTCCGGCGAAGGCTAAAGGGCGCGCGGCGGCAGTGAAGGCGTCCGCGGGCAAAAAGAAAGTGGCGGCGAGGTAAGGCAACAGCAGATTCCTCACCCGCGCTTTGCGCGTGTTCGGAATGACAAGGTTGATTGGGTTCGATTAGGAGAAGCAATGGGACAAAAAGTCCATCCTTATGGTTTTCGCCTCGGCTTCACCAAGCCGTGGAAGTCGCGCTGGTTTGCCGAGCGGGATTACGACAAGCAGCTGCACGAGGACGTCATGCTGAAGGCCGAACTGAAAGACAAGCTGAAGTCAGCGGGCGTCAGCGCGATTGAGATCGAGCGGCCGGGCAACAAGTTGCGCATCATTATTAAGACGGCGCGGCCGGGCATCATCATCGGCCGCAAGGGCGCGGAAATCGACAAGCTCAAGGCCGAGCTGCAGAAAAAGACGGCGGGCAAAGATATTTTTGTCGACATCCAGGAAGTACACAAGCCTGAACTCGACGCGCAGCTGGTGTCGGAATCGATTGCGCTGCAGCTGGAAAAGCGCGTGGGATTCCGGCGGGCGATGCGCAAGGCGGTCGATTCGGCGCTGCGTTTCGGCTGCAAGGGAATTAAAGTCCGCGTGAGCGGTCGGCTGAACGGCAACGAAATCGCGCGTTCGGAATGGTATCTGCAGGGGCGTTTGCCGTTGCACACGCTGCGGGCCGACATTGATTATGGCTTCACTGAAGCGCGCACAACTTACGGCGTGATCGGGGTGAAGTGCTGGGTGTACAAGGGCGAGATTTTGCCGCAGAAGAAGCGCGAAGCCACCACGGCGGCGGGCGGATTCTAGCCGCCGGAAAAGCAGGTTCCTCACCCGCGCTTTGCGCGGGTTCGGAATGACAAAGGTTTTGGGTTTAGCTAAGAGCGAAGAGCTAGAAGCTAAGAGCTGATTTCTATGTTGATGCCAAAGAAAGTGAAGTATCGCAAGCAGCAGCGCGGGCGCATGACCGGCAAGGCCTGGCGCGGGTCGACGCTGGCGTTCGGAGATTTCGGGCTGAAGGTGCTGGAGCCCGGCTGGATCACCGACCGGCAGATTGAAGCCAGCCGCGTGGCCATGACGCGTTTCGTGAAGCGCGGCGGGAAAATCTGGATCCGCGTGTTTCCCGACAAGCCCGTCACCAAGAAGCCGGCCGAAACCCGTATGGGCAAGGGCAAGGGCGCGCCCGACCACTGGGTTGCAGTCGTGAAGCCGGGGAAGATTCTGTTTGAGATGGAAGGCGTGACCATTACGGATGCGACCGAGGCGATGCGGCTGGCGTCGCACAAGCTGGCGCTGCGCACGACTCTGGTCAAGCGCGAAGGCGCGAAGCACTAAGACTGGAAACGGACTTTATGAAATCGGACAAGATTCGCAACTTAACTGACGTGGAGCTGAGCCATCAGGAGCGCGAGCTCGCCGACCAGCTCTTCAAGCTGAAATTTCAGCTGAATATGGGCCAGACGGAGAGCCTGAAGAAGATTCGCGGGTTGCGTAAGGACATTGCGCGGGTGAAGACGATACTCGGAGAGCGCGAGCGCTCAGCCGCAACGGAGAAACGATAATGGCGGAAACAACTACATCAGCCCAGGCGACGCCGAAGGCGCAGGGCCGCCGCAAGGAAGTGGTGGGCGAAGTCCTGGCCAACCGCATGCAGAAGACGATTGTGGTGCAGGTGACGCGCAAGAAGGCGCATCCGTTTTACGGACGGGTGGTGGCGCGCAACAAGAAGTTCTACGCGCATGACGAGAAGAACGAGGCGCACGTCGGCGATGTGGTGCGGATCGAGGAAACCCGTCCGCTGTCGAAGCTGAAGCGCTGGAAGCTGAAAGACATTGTGCGCAAGGCCGCGCTGGTGCCGGAAGCGATTGTGGACCCGGCAGTCTAGAGTTGTGCCCGACCCGGGGAAAGCAGGTTCCTCACCCGCGCTTTGCGCGTGTTCGGAATGACAAGAGAACAGGGAGATTGACGCCATGGCTGTGATGATGAGATCGATGCTGGAGGTCGCCGACAATTCCGGCGCGCGCAAGCTGCAGATGATTCTGCCGCTGGGCGGCTCGACCGGATTGAATGCCGGGCTGGGCGACATAATCACGGCGGCCGTGAAAGAGGCGGCGCCCGAGGGTCAGGCGAAAAAGGGAACCGTGGTGAAGGCCGTGATCGTGCGCACGCGCAAAGAATCCCGGCGGCGGGATGGAACTTACATCAAATTCGATTCGAACGCCGCGGTGCTGATCAACGATGCGGGCGAGCCCGTAGGAACGCGCGTGTTCGGGCCGGTGGCGCGCGAATTGCGCGAAAGGAAGTTTTTGAAGATCGTGTCGCTGGCGCCAGAGGTCATCTAGTACCGAGTTGCGAGTACCGAGTACCGAGAAATACAGCGAAGAATTGAGAACCGGAAATGCGAACTGTAAGCACTGAAAACAAGCGAGTGGATCTCCGGCGCAACGACACCGTGAAGGTGATCACCGGACGGGACAAGGGCAAGGAAGGGCGCGTGCTGCGCGTGTTTCCGAACGATAGCAAGATTCTGGTCGAGCACGTGATGATGGTGAAAAAGCACGTGCGGCCGAATCCGCAGCGCAACATCAAGGGCGGCATCGCCGAGCAGGAGAGCCGCATTGCGATCTCCAACGTGCAACTGGTGTGCGCGGCCTGCGGGCCGGTACGCATTGGGCACGAAGTGCGCGGCGACCGCAAGGTACGCGTGTGCAAGAAGTGCGGAACGACATTAGACAAGTAGCTGTTGGCTCTTGGCCATTGGCTTTTGGCTTGGAGCGCTTTAACAAAAGGTTTAGCTAGGAGCCAAAAGCCAAGAGCCAAGAGCTTAAGGAAGTTGACGAAACGAAAATGGCAAAAGATAAAGACAAAAAGGGACAGAAGGAATCGCAGGAGCAGAAGGCGCCGGAGCAGGCGCGGCACAGCGCGAAGGAACGTCCGCGGCTGCGCTCGAAGTTTGAGAAGGAAGTAGCTCCGGCCCTGCTGAAGGAACTGGAACTGAAGAACGTCATGGCGGTTCCGCGCCTGCACAAGATCGTCGTGAACATGGGCGTGGGCGAAGCGACGCAGAACGCGAAAGTGCTCGACCCGGCGGTGAACGAACTGGGACAGATCACCGGGCAGAAGCCGGTGGTGACGCGGGCGAAGAAGTCGATTGCGGCGTTCAAAGTGCGCCAGGGGCAGTCGATTGGCGCCATGGTCACCCTGCGGGGCGACCGCATGTACGAGTTCTTCGACCGGCTGGTGAATATTGTTCTGCCGCGAGTGCGCGACTTTAAGGGAGTTTCGACCAAGTCGTTCGACGGGCGCGGCAACTTCACGCTTGGGCTGCACGACCAGTTGATATTCCCCGAGATTTCCTACGAGAAGGTCGACAAGCAGAAGGGCATGAACGTCACGATTGTGACCACGGCCGCGAACGACAACCAGGCGCGGACGCTGCTGAAGCACATGGGTATGCCGTTCCGGGCATGAGAACAAAGTTTCAAGGTTTCAAAGTTTCAGAGTTTTGAAGGTTTCGAGAAGCTAGGAGCTAACGTTGGCGACGACAGCAAAACGAGTTAAAGACGGCGTCGGGCTGCATCAGAAGCCGGAAGACGTGAAGAAACCGAAGTTCTCCACGCGCAAGCACAACCGCTGCAATTTGTGCGGACGGCCGCGCGCTTTTCTGCGCAAGTTCGGCATTTGCCGCTTGTGCTTCCGGCAGCTCGCGCTGCGCGGGGAGATTCCTGGGGTTTCGAAGTCGTCCTGGTAGGAACGCCCGGCGGCTGTTGATTCGACCGCTGGGGCGAGTTGTGTGCAGGTAGAGATCCTTCGCGGCAAAGAACGCCGCTCAGGATGACAACACGAAGATGACAACACGAAATTGATGATGTACGAGATGGCACGGACGTAAGGAAACAAGCTGCCGCAGGTTCTCCGCGGAACGCGGAGCGAACGGGTGGCTAGAGGAGAAGCAAACGATGAGGTTGACCGATCCGGTCGCAGACATGCTGACGCGAGTGCGGAACGCACTCCAGGCCCGGCACCAGAAGGTGGACATTCCGGCTTCGCGCCTGAAGCTGGAGATTGCCCGCATTCTGAAGGAAGAGGGCTACATCTCGAATTTCAAGCCGACGGAAGAAGAAGGCCACAAGGTCATCCGGATTTACCTGAAGTACGGCGCCAACAACGAAGCGGCGATCTCCAAAGTCGAGCGCGTGTCGCGCCCCGGCTGCCGCGTCTATGTGCGCCGCAGCGAGATTCCACGTGTGCTGGGCGGCATGGGGATCAACATCCTCACCACCCCGCGCGGCGTGATGACCGGCCGCCAGGCCCGCAAAGAGGGCGTGGGCGGCGAGTTGCTGTGCCAGATTTACTAGAGAAGCGGCTTCTAGCTACTAGCTTCTAGCTACTAGCTAAAGCGGCGATGTCGACCGAGTTTTGCATTGAAACAGCCTGGGCAGAAAGTCCAGACTGCAAATCCAAGCAGCCTAGCTAGAAGCTAGAAGCTAGGAGCTAGAAGCTCTTATGTCACGAATTGGAAAAAAGCCGATCCCGATCCCTAAAGGGGTGACGGTCAAAATCGAAGGCCACACGGTTGCCGTGCAGGGGCCAAAGGGCAAACTGGATACAGAGTTGCCGGCAGGCATCACGGTCGAGCAGAAGGACGGAATCATCGTCGCGGTCCGACAGAATGATTCGCAGGCGGCGCTGCACGGGCTGGCGCGCGCTCTGGTCAATAACGCGGTCGAGGGTGTGACCAAGGGATGGACGCGCGAACTGGAAATCGTCGGCATCGGCTACCGCGCCGAAATGAAGGGCAAGACGATGGTGGTGTTCAACCTGGGCTATTCGCATCCCATCGAGTATCCGTTGCCGACGGGCGTGGATGCGACGGTCGATCCGAAGCAGACCAAGATCGCGCTGACCGGCATCGACCGGCAGCAGGTAGGGCAGGTGGCGGCGGAAATGCGCTCGCTGCGTCCGCCCGATCCGTACAAGAACAAGGGCGTGCGCTATGCCGGCGAGCGCCTGAAGAAGAAGGTTGGAAAGACCGGAGCGAAGTAAAACTAGCTTTCAGCTCTCAGCTGTCAGCTCTCAGCAACTTCGTACGATTCGAAGTTTTGCGGGGCTGGTTCTAGCTCATAGCTGACGGCTGATAGCTGAGAGCTTAATCATGCTGACAAGAGTCACCAAAAACGAGAAACGCGGACACGTGCACGACCGCATTCGCAAGAAAATGCAGGGGACCGCGGAGCGCCCGCGGCTCAACGTGTACCGTTCGCTGAACCACATTTACGTACAGGTCATCGACGACCTGCATGGCAAGACGCTGGTATCCGCCAGCACGGCCGAGGGCCAGAAGACTGAAGGCAAGAAGGCGGAAGGCGACAAGAAAGCCGCCAAGCGAACCGGCGGCAACGTAGCCTCGGCGAAAGCCGTGGGCAAAATCATTGCCGACCGGGCCAAAGCCAAGGGTGTGACCAAGGTCGTATTCGACCGCGGCGGCTACCTCTATCACGGTCGCGTGAAGGCCGTGGCCGAAGCGGCGCGCGAAGCGGGATTGCAGTTCTAGGAAAACCGCTTTTGGCTTTTGGCTCTTGGCTGTTAGCTGGAGCGAACAGGCCAAGAGCCAAAGGCTAAGAGCCAAAGGCTAGGTTTATAAATGCCAATAGTCATCAAGAAGCTGGATGCCAATTCGTTTCAGTTGAAGGATCAGGTTGTGGCCATCAACCGCGTGACGAAAGTCGTCAAGGGCGGCAAGAACCTGTCGTTTGCCGCGCTGGTGGTGGTGGGCGACCCTTCCGCCGGAGTGGTGGGCCATGGTTCGGGCAAGGCCAAGGAAGTTCCGCAGGCCATCCGCAAGGCCATTGAGTCGGCCAAGAAAAATCTGATCAAGGTGAACCTGACCCAGACCAGCATTGCCCACCTTGTGCTAGGGAAGTACGGCTCCGGCAAAGTGCTCCTGAAACCGGCGCCGGAAGGCACGGGTGTGATTGCGGGCGGGGCGGTGCGCGCGGTCATGACTTCGGCGGGCGTGCAGAATGTGCTGACGAAATCCATCGGCACCACCAACCCGCACAACGTGATCAAGGCGACCTTCGACGCGCTGAAACAGCTGAAAACCCGCGAAGGCGTGGCGCTCATGCGCGGCAAGACGGCGCAGGAATTGTAGGGGCTGTCCCTCAGGGGCTAAAGCCCGGTTAATTTATTGGATCGGGACGGCACGACTGAAGTCGTGCCCTTCCACAAAAACATTGAGGTTCAGCGATGACGGCGAAGAAAACGAATTCGGGCAGCGGGAAGATTCACCTGAAGTGGGTGCGTTCCGCCATTTGTGCCCCGGTGAAACAGAAGCTGGTGATCAAGGGGCTGGGATTCACCCGGCTGAATCAGGTCATCGAGCGTCCGGACAACCAGGCTATCCGCGGCATGGTGGCCAAGGTGCCGCATATGGTCGAAGTGGTGGAATAACGCCATCAGCTTTCGGCTGTCAGCCCTCGGCGTGAAACGCTTTGGGCTGAAAGCTGACGGCTGAGAGCTGAAGGCTGAGAGCTTACTTATGAATTTATCGAACATTCGAGCACCGAAGAAGGCGACGGAAAAGCGCAAGCGTGTGGGCCGCGGCATGGGCTCGGGCATGGGCAAGACGTCCACTCGTGGACACAAGGGGCAGCGTTCGCGCACCGGCTCGCGCATGATTCGCGGCTTTGAAGGCGGCCAGATGCCGCTGCACCGCCGCATGCCGAAGCGCGGCTTCACCAACATTTTCCGCAAGGAATTCAACATCGTCAGCCTGGAGCGGCTGCTGGAGATGGGCGAGGAGTTTCACGGAGAGCCCATCACACCCGAGGTGCTGCGCAAGGCTGGAGTCATCAAGACCAAGCATCCGGTGAAGATCCTGGGCGACGGCGACTTGACGGTCGCGATCACGGTGCACGCGCACAAGTTCTCCAAGGCGGCGCAAGAGAAGATCACCAAGGCGGGCGGCAAGGTTGAGGTCTTGACAGAGAAGGCGGCAGTGAAGGCGGGGCAGTAATGTTCGACAAACTGGCTAACATCTTCCGGATTCCGGACCTGCGCAAACGCATCCTGTTTACGCTGTTGATGCTGTTCGTGTACCGGTTGGGCGGGCATCTTCCGACGCCGGGCATCGATACGGCCAAGCTGGAAAGTTTCTTTACCCAGGGCTCGACCAGCGGTTCGCTGCTGGGATTTGTCGATCTGTTTTCGGGCGGCCAGCTGCGCCGCATGACGATTTTTGCGCTGGGCATCATGCCGTACATCACGGCATCGATCATTCTGCAGTTGCTGACCGTGGTCTATGAGCCGCTGGCCAAGCTGCAGAAAGAAGGCGAACTCGGGCGCAAGAAAATCACCCAGTGGACGCGCTACATCACGGTTATTCTGAGCTCGGTGCAGTCGTTCGGCATCGCCGTCGGCCTCGAAAAAGGCGGCTTTGTCCTGGCTCCGGGTATGGGCTTCAAACTTATGACCATGCTGACCCTGACCACGGGCAGCGCGTTCATCATGTGGCTGGGCGAGCAGATTACCGATCGCGGCATCGGCAACGGAATGTCGCTGCTGATCTTCTCGGGCATCGTCGTGGGCCTGCCGCGCGGCGTAGTCGACCTGATCGAAAAGGCCAAGAACGCGGCCTGGGGCGCGATGACCTTCCCTCTGATGGTGTTCCTGATCGTGTTTATGATCGCGGTGGTGGGATTTATCGTCTATGTCGAACGCAGCGAACGGCGAATTCAGGTGCAGTACGCCAAGCGTGTCGTCGGACGCAAGGTGATGGGCGGGCAGTCGACCCACCTGCCGTTGCGGGTCAACGCGGGCGGCGTGATGCCGGTGATCTTCGCGTCTTCGATTCTCACGCTGCCGCAGACCATTGGCTACGGCCTGCGCAACAATCGCTATTTCGGCGACCTGTTCCGTATGCTGGGGTTCGGAGAGCCGCTCTACACGCTGCTGTACGCGATCGGCATCATTTTCTTCGCATATTTTTACGTTTCCATTGTGTTCAATCCCAGCGAAGTTGCCGACAACATGCGCAAGTATGGCGGATTTATTCCGGGCATTCGTCCTGGAAAGCGCACGGCGGACTTCATCAATGACGTGCTCACGCGCATCACGCTGGTGGGTGCGCTGTACCTGATTCTGATTTCATTCATTCCGGAGTGGATGATTACCGGCATTCACCTCAACCATCTTTACGGCCCGGTCGGCAGATTCTTCGAAGCGCTGCCGAACTGGGTGACCAATGGTCTGGGCGTGAGCTTTTATTTTGGCGGAACGTCGCTGCTGATCGTGGTGGGCGTGGCCATGGATACCGTGCAGCAGATCGAGGCGCAGCTGATCATGCGCCACTACGACGGATTTACGCCGCGCAGCGGACGCATTCGCGGACGCCGTACTTGGTGATTGGCGGGCCGGATTTTGTGGTTGTGGGGTTGCTGCACCTTGTGCTGCACCTCGGCCGCGACGCCGAGGAGACTGAGCTCGGGAGGCTTGGGCCAATCCGATGGCGCAGGAAACCTCGCGTGAGGTAGGTCCCGTGGTATTGCTCGGCCCGCCGGGTGCCGGAAAAGGCACGCAGGCCAAGCGCATCATGGAACGCTACAAGATTCCCCAGGTTTCCACGGGAGACCTGCTGCGGGAGAACGTTGCCCGCGGGACGGAACTCGGGATCGCTGCCAAGGCAGTGATGGCGCGGGGAGAGCTGGTCTCCGACGATGCGGTTTGCGTGATGGTGCGCGAGCGGCTGGTGCAGCCGGATTGCAAGCGCGGCTACATTCTGGACGGCTTTCCCCGGACTGCGGCCCAGGCCGGGTGGCTCGATGCACTGCTCGACCATGAGCTCTTTGACAATTCGCGTCCCACCCGGGCCTGGCCGATTGTGATCCGCCTGGACGTGGACTATAATCAATTATTGCTCCGGATTACTGGACGCCGTTCTTGTCCCACCTGTGGACGTATTTATAACGTCCACCTCCAGCCGCCCCGCGTGGATGAACTCTGCGATGAGAGTCACGCAACGAAGCTGGTGACCCGCAATGACGACCGGTTGGAAGTGCTTCAGCCCCGACTCACTGCATATCAGGAGCAGACTCGTCCGGTAGCGGACTATTACCAGCGCACCGGACGCTTGATCTCGATCAACGGGGATCTGCCCATGGACGACGTGACGGATCAGATTTTCCGGATTCTGGAAGATCATCACGCTTAGGAAGTGCGCTCCAGAACGACGAGCTCCAGAAATAAGAACGAAGCATGGCGATTGTTTGTAAATCAACGGCGGAGATCGAAAAGATGCGGCACAGCGGCCGCATCGTACGCCAGGTTCTCGACCATGTCCGAACCCTGGTGGCGCCGGGCGTGTCGACGATGGACCTGGAGCGCGCCGCCGAGAAGAAAATTAAAGAGCTTGGGGCCAAGCCGGCGTTCAAGGGATATTTCGATTACCCTTGCGTGTTATGCACGTCGGTAAATGAAGAGATTGTGCACGGCATTCCGTCGGAGAAGCGGATGCTGCAGGAAGGCGACATCGTTTCGATTGACTGCGGCGTCGTACTCGACGGTTACTATGGCGACGCGGCCATCACGGTTCCGGTGGGCAACGCGCTGAAGCCGGAGTTGCAGAAACTGCTGGAAGTTACGGAAGCGTCGCTCTACCGGGGCATCGAGCAGGCGCGGATCGGCAACTCGGTCGGCGATGTGGGCGCGGCGGTGCAGGAACATGTGGAAGCCGCGGGATTCAGCGTGGTGCGCGAGTTCGTGGGACACGGCATCGGGACGCGATTGCATGAAGAGCCGCAGGTTCCGAACTTCGGCGCCCGCGGTCACGGGGCCCGGTTGCGCGAGGGCATGGTCATCGCGATTGAGCCGATGGTGAATTATGGCAAGCCCGAAACGCGGGTGCTGGGCGACAAGTGGACTGCGGTCACGGTCGACGGCAGTTTCAGCGCGCACTTCGAACATTGCGTGGCAGTGACGAAAGATGGTCCGGTGATTTTGACGCAGTAAAACAGCTTCTAGCTGCTAGCTCCTAGCTTCTAGCTAGTCGGGTTGGCGATTTGGCTAGAAGCTAGCAGCTAGAAGCTAGGAGCTAATGAGCAAAGAAGACGCGATTGAAGTGATGGCGGTGGTGCTGGAGCCCCTGCCCAACGCCATGTTCCGAGTGGAACTGGAAAACAAACACCAGGTGCTGGCGCACGTTTCCGGCAAGATGCGCAAGAACTTCATTCGCATTCTGCCCGGGGACAAGGTCGCGGTCGAGCTTTCGCCCTACGACCTGAATCGCGGACGAATTGTGTATCGCTACAAATGATTTTTGGTTAGCTGAAAGCATAAGAGCTGACAGCTGAAAGCTAGGTTATGAAAGTACGAGCATCGGTAAAGAAGATTTGCGACAAGTGCAAGGTCATCCACCGCAAGGGTGTGGTGCGGGTGATTTGCGTCAACTCGAAACATAAACAGCGCCAGGGCTGAAGAAGCTTCTAGCTTCGAGCTCCTAGCTTCTAGCCAATCGCGGTTTGCTAGAAGCTAGGAGCTAGAAGCTAGCAGCCGACGGAAGCCGGCAGAGGAACAGGAAAACATGGCACGTATTGCAGGCGTCGATCTTCCGCGCCAGAAGCACATCAACATCGCGCTGACGTATATCTACGGCATCGGGCATCCGCGCGCTAGCCGCATCCTTGATGAGGCCAAGGTCGAGCCCATGAAGAAGGTGCAGGACCTGAGCGAAGAAGAGGTCAACCGCATCCGTACGGTCATTGAGGCTGAGGGCCTAGTGGAAGGCGATCTGCGCAAGGAAGTTTCGATGAACATCAAGCGGCTCATCGAAATCGGCTCCTATCGCGGATTCCGGCACCGCCGCAACCTGCCGGTGCGCGGCCAGCGCACGCATACCAATGCCCGCACCCGCAAGGGTCCGCGCAAGGGAACGGTCGCCCAGAAGAAGAAGGCGACGTCGAAGACCTAAGAGCAGTGATCAGTGGCTAGTGGTCAGTGGCCAGTAAAACCACAGACCATTCTGACCACTGGCCACTGACCACTGGACACTAACTATGGCAAAACCAGCAGCAGCGGGCGGCGCAGCAGCCGCGCCGGAGAAAAAAGGCAAGAAGAAAACCTTCAAGAAGAAGGAGCGCAAGCACGTGCCGCATGGGCTGTGCTACGTGCAGGCGTCCTTCAATAACACGATCGTGACCGTCACTGACATGAACGGCAACGTTCTGTCGTGGAAGAGTTCGGGCTCGCTCGGCTTCCGCGGATCGCGCAAAGGCACGCCCTTTGCCGCCCAGCAGGCCGCGTCGAACGCCGCGAACATGGCGCGCGATCACGGTGTGCGCAGCGTGGATGTGCGCGTCAGCGGTCCCGGCTCCGGCCGCGAATCCGCGGTGCGCGCGCTGGCAGCCTCGGGAATCGAAGTACGTTCGATCCGCGACGTCACGCCGATTCCGCACAACGGCTGCCGTCCGCCGAAAAGACGGCGCGTATAAGCTGTCGGCGTTTGGACGACGTTTCAAGGTGGCAAAGTTTCAAGGTTTCAAAGACCTTGAAACATTGAAACCTTCGAAACTTTGAAACATTGATTCTTGTCCGGGACGAAGGGTGAAGCCAAACCCGTAAACCGGTCATCTAAAGGAGAAGAAACTTGGCACGTTATACCGATGCAGTCTGCCGTCTATGCCGCCGCGAGGGCATGAAGCTGTTCCTCAAAGGCGCAAAGTGCTTCAGCGACAAGTGTCCCATCGAGAAGCGCAACTTCGCTCCCGGACAACATGGCAAGGACCGCAAGGCCAAAATTGTTGGCTACGGCCTGCAGTTGCGCGAGAAGCAGAAGGCCAAGCGCATCTATTTCACGCAGGAAGGCCAGTTCCGCAACTACTTCGAGAAGGCTGCGAAGTCGCAGGGCGTGACCGGCGAGAAGTTGCTGCAGCAACTTGAGCGCCGTCTTGATAACGTCGTGTACCGCCTGGGATTCGCCCAATCGCGGCGTCAGGCGCGCCAGTTGGTGCGTCACGGACACGTGGCCGTCGACAATCGCAAGGTGAACATTCCTTCGTATGAAGTGAGCGCGGGGGAGGAAATCGCGATCCGCGAGAAGAGCAAGAAGCTCACCGTGCTCGAACTGGCGAAGGAATTCGCCAGTCACGGCACGACGGTCAGCTGGCTGGAAGTCGATCGCGACAATTACAAGGCGAAAGTACTCTCGCTGCCGAAACGCGAAGATATTCAGCTGCCGGTCAATGAGCAGCTGATCGTTGAGCTTTATAGTAAGTAACGGGTTTTGTGTTGCAGGTTTCAACGTTTCACAGGTTTCAATGTTTCAAAGGCAATGCCCTGAAACTTTGCAACCTTGAAACTTTGAAAACCTAGGTCCACACATTCGAGCCAGATCAGCCTCTGCTGACGTTTGACCTGCATCCGGACCGATTCAGGGAGTCAGCTTTGAGCCAAACGGCCGAAGGAGAAACACATGCTTTGGAAGGGTTTTCAGAAACCGAAACGTCTCGCCACCGACACCTCCAGCCTCACCGACAAGTACGGAATGTTCTGGGCGCAGCCCTTTGAGCGCGGCTTTGGCACGACCGTGGGCAACGCCCTGCGGCGGGTGCTGCTCAGCTCGATTGAAGGAGCGGCCGTCACCGCGGTAAAGATGGAAGGCGTGCTGCACGAATTCCAGTCGATCCCCGGCGTGGTCGAGGACGCGACCGACATCATCCTCAACCTGAAGCAGATACCATTCAAGCTCTCGGGCGACGCGCCCAAGGCGATCTACCTGCGCGCCGATCAGCCCGGAGTGGTCACCAGCGGCATGATCGAAGCCGATGGCGATGTCGAGGTTCTGGATAAAGACGTCTACATCGCGACCGTCAGCGAAGGTGGCAAGCTCGACATGGAAATGCGCCTGAAGCGTGGCCGCGGCTACACGTCCGCCGACAAGAATTTCGACGAGGATCTCGGCATCGGCTTCATTCCCATCGACTCGGTGCACTCGCCCGTACGAAAATGTAATTACACGGTAGAAGCTGCGCGTTTGGGTCAGATCACCGACTACGACAAGCTGACCCTCGAAGTGTGGACCAACGGCTCCATCACGCCCGCCGACTCGCTCGGACTGGCGGCGAAGCTGCTGAAGGACCACATGAACATCTTCATCAACTTCGAAGAAGAAATCGAAACTGGCACGTCGTCGTCGGACGATCGCAAGCCCGAGATCCACAACGAGAACCTCAACCGTTCCGTGGAAGAGCTCGAGCTTTCGGTGCGCAGCTACAACTGCCTGAAGAACGCGAACATCCAGACCATCGGAGAGCTCGTGCAGAAGACCGAAGCCGAAATGCTCAAGACCAAGAATTTCGGCCGCAAGTCGCTGAACGAGATTAAAGAGATTCTCTCGTCGATGGGTCTGAGCCTGGGCATGAAGATTGACGAACACGGCAATGCCGTGCCCGGACCGACGTCGAATGTCCCGTTGCCCGCGTCCGCGTACGGACCGGACGACCAGCTGTAAGAATCAGTTTCGAGTTTCCGGTTTCCAGTTTCCAGTAGTTCGGAAACTGGAAACTAGAAACTGGAAACGGGAAACTGAAGGGGTTTATTCCCATGCGTCACAAAGTTGCAGGCTACAAACTCGGACGGAACACCGCGCACCGGCGCTCGCTGCTGCGCAACCTGGTCACCTCGGTCATTGTCGAAGAGCGCATCGAGACGACCGTTCCCAAGGCCAAGGCCGCGAAGCCCATCGTCGAGAAGATGATCACGCTCGGCAAGCGCGGCGACCTCGCCGCGCGCCGTCTGGCTGCCGCCTATCTGATGACCGATGAGGCCGTCGTAAAGCTATTTGACAAGGTGGGGCCGCGGTTCGGCGACCGCAACGGCGGCTACACACGCATCATCCGCACCGGATGGAACAAGGGCGACGGCGCCGACAAGGCTTTCCTTGAACTGCTGGGCAGCGAGAAGATCCTCGACGAGAAAAAGGAAAAACGCTCCGAGGCTCGCGCCAAAAAAGCGGCCGAAGCCAAGAAGGCCATGGAAGAGGCCGAAGCGCAGGCCCAGGTGGAAAGCGAATCCGCGCCGACCGAAGGCAAAGAGGAAGACAAGAAAGAGTAATCTCGGTTTTTCTAAGAGGCGCGGCCTACGGGCTGCGCCTTTTCTCTTTCTGCCGTCTTTCTGAGCTACCTTCCTGTCGCGTGCGAGCTCTTGCGCGCTCGTACATGTCCTCCCGTGCCACTGGTAATCTTGCCGCCGCTTCTCTCGTCTCTCTAAACTTCTCGTAATGGCATTCACGCGCACACAGATCGGCATTGCTGCCGGTACCGGAGTTCTGATCGTGGGAGTTTTTGTCGGCTACCTCTGGTGGCTGAGCAATCAGGGGCCTGTGCTGGCGCGCTCGGAGGATCACGATCCGCTGACCGGGCTGCCTGTCAGCATCGAGTTGAACCCGCTGCGCGACCGCTCCACCGAGAAGGCTGCCAACAAGTTTCTGCGCGAGATGCGCGACGGCCACTGTGACGAGTTGCTCTCCAAGTGGGAGCACGACTACCACAAGAAGTATGCTCACTACATCTGCAAGTCCGAAGAACAGCACCCGCTGCTGTCCTGGCAACTGGTGGAATGGGAAGAAGCGTCTCCGCTGGTCATCCTCCACTATCGCGGTAAGCGGCCCAGCAACGCGGGCCCGGCTCAATCCGGAATTGATCAGGACCTGTTCACGGTCACGGTCGAGCACAAGGGTGGCGACTGGGTCGTGACCAAGTACGACGCGATGTACTGAGCTCTGCACCGGAGCAATGGAGTTGACACGTGGGGACGATCGGAGACTGGGTCGTAATTCTTGCGATCTCAGTGTTCGTGGGCCTGTACGGGTGGGTCCGCGACATGGGCCACAAACCCTACATCAACAAACTGGGCAGATCGTTGGCGGGCTGGTTTCTGTACACTAGCGTGGTCGGCATCTGGTGCACTTTCCGTTGGCAGGCTTTTGTGGTTCCGCTTGTATTCATTACCGTTCCTGTCGCCGTGGCCAGCGTAATTCTAATCTATTCTGCCAGACCCAGAGGCGGCCAGCAGGCCGCAGCAGAATCATCAGCGGACAAACATAAGTAGCGCATCGAGTCCTCGTGGCTTCGCTGAAACGACAGACGCGACCCCGCTCCGCGAAATCTTCCTGACCTCGTGATAAAAACTAATGGATGCCCGTTACTGCCCTTGAGCCGCAGCCATCCGTCGCGCGCAACGTCTACGTGTTCGGAGTTACTTCGCTTCTGAACGACACAGCCTCGGAAATGGCGTACTGGGTGCTGCCCGCGTTTCTGGTGTCGCTAGGCGCGGGGCCGGCGCAGTTGGGATTGATTGAGGGGCTGGCCGAGAGCGTCGCGTCCTTCGCCAAACTTTTCTCGGGATATCTCACTGACCGTGTCGACCGCCGCAAGCCGCTGGTGGTGGCGGGATATTTTGTCGCCAACGCGGTGAAGCCGCTGCTCGCAGTGGTCAGCGCGTGGTGGCAGATTCTGCTGATTCGCTTTACTGACCGGCTGGCTAAGGGAGTGCGTGGCGCGCCGCGCGATGTGATGGTCGCCGAGTCGGTTGGCAAAGAGCGGCTGGGATCGGCCTATGGGCTGATTCAGTCGATGGACTCAGCGGGTGCGATCGCTGGGCCGCTGGCCGCGCTCGTTCTGCTCGCGCATTACGGAATTCGCAGCGTGTTTTGGGCTGCTGCGATTCCCGGCGCGCTCTGCGTAATGGTCGCGCTGTTCGGGATTCGTGAGACGCAAAAGCCCCGCTTCTCGCAAAAGGCGCGAGAAACGGGGCACCCGAATGAAGTCGATTTCAGGCCTGCGAAAAAATCAGCGGATAACTCGAAGGCTTCTCTCGCCACGCTGCCAGGATCGTTCTACGTGGTTCTGATTGCCGTGAGTTTATTTTCGCTGGGAAATTCCAGTGACATGTTTCTGGTGATGCGGGCGCAGAACGTGGGCATCCCGGTGGCGATGGCACCGTTGCTGGGGCTCGTCTTTAACCTCACGTATACGCTGGGCTCCTGGCCTGCGGGATGGTGCAGCGATCATTTCTCGCGGCGCGGCATTGCGGCTGCCGGGTATTTTATTTTTGCGGCGGTGTATTTCGTGTTTGGGAGGGCGCCATCCAGCCTAGCCATCTGGATCACAATGGCCGTCTACGGTTTGTACTATGCCCTGACGCAACCTGTGCTGAAAGCGCTGGTGGTTGAAGCCGTGGGGCAGGAAGTGCGCGGGCGCGCGCTGGGAGTGTATGCCTTCGTGACCAGCGTGGCCACGCTGGCAGCCAGCCTGATTACTGGAGAACTGTGGAAGCACTACGGGGCGGGAGTGCCGTTTTACTTTTCCGCGGGGCTGGCGGCGATCTCGGCAGTACTGCTCTTGCTCAACCCCGACCGTGACGGCCGGAAGACTCAGAAATGATTGCTTTGTCATCCTAGCGAAGCGAAGGACCTATGTAGTTCGCGGCCAGTGGCACAGGTCTTCCAGTGGCACAGGTCTTTCGGTCCCCAAACGGCGCGGGCCACAGGATGACAGCCTTCGATGAGAGGCCCTAGAACCGTCTCACCCAGAGCCATACCAGAATCTGCGCGCCGATTGCGGCGCAGGTGTCGAGGACTACGTCGCGGACGGTCCCGGTACGCGACGGGATGAAGGTCTGGTGCCACTCGTCGAGGCTGGCCACCAATGCGGTTCCGAGCACGGAAATATTCGCCCAGCGCCACGTCCACCGCGGATTTCCCATCGCAGGCAGGGTTTCTCTCCACGCGCGAAAAAAGAGGATGCTCAGCAGTCCGTAGCCGAAGACATGGCCTGCTTTGCGCAGTAAGAAGTGCAAGGGTTCGAAGTGTTCCCAATCCATGCCGAACAGAAAATGAAGAAGGGGATAAAGGATGCGGCTAGTGTTGATGGAAGACGCCAGGGCAGTCGATTCAATGGCGATGACGACCAGCCAGAGAATCGCAGCGATCCAGGTTTTGAGAACACTATGGCGGTCGGAAGTCAAGCGGGTGCGGTGCTCACAGTTTCGTAATTCCCACCCTTCGCAAAAAGCGCGAAGGATGGGGCACCCAGGTTCATCTTGATGTCAGGAAGTACGCCCGCACTACTCAATGGCATAGTTCGGGGCCTCGCGGGTGATCATGACGTCGTGGACGTGGCTTTCGCGCAGGCCGGCGCCGCTGATGCGGACGAAGCGCGTTTTCTGCAGCAGTTCGGCAATTGTGGAGCAGCCGCAGTAGCCCATGCCGGATTTCAATCCGCCAACCATCTGGTGAACGATCATGGCGACGGAGCCGCGGTAGGGAACGCGGCCTTCAATGCCTTCGGGGACGAGCTTGGCGAGGCGGTTGGAATCGCCGTCGCCTGCCGAGATGGACGCGGAGGAATCGCCCTCGGTGCTCTGGAAGTAGCGCTCGCTCGATCCCTGGGCCATGGCGCCGATCGAGCCCATCCCGCGGTACGACTTGAAAGAGCGGCCTTGATAAAGAATCAACTCGCCGGGGCTTTCGTCGGTGCCGGCGAAGAGCGATCCGATCATGACTGCGCTGGCGCCCGCGGCCAGCGCCTTGGTGACGTCGCCGGAATACTTGATGCCGCCGTCGGCGATGATGGGAACGCCGGAATCTTTGGTGGCGCGGTAAGCCTCGGCGATGGCGGTGATCTGCGGCACGCCGGCGCCGGTGACGACGCGAGTGGTGCAAATCGATCCGGGGCCAATGCCGACTTTAATGCCGTCGGCGCCGGCGCGCGTGAGTTCACAGGCGCCGTCGAAGGTAGCCACATTGCCGGCCAGCAGGTCCACGTGGGGCAATTTCGACTTCACGAGTTTCACGGCGTCGAGAACTTTTGTGGAGTGGCCGTGCGCGCTATCGATGGCCAGCACGTCGACTTTCGCTTCAGCGAGTTCCTGCGCGCGCTCGAGAAAATCTCCGGTGGCGCCGATGGCCGCGCCTACGCGCAGGCGGCCCTGGGAATCTTTCGCGGCGTTGGGATATTTCAGTTTCTTCTGAATGTCTTTGACCGTGATCAAGCCCTTCAGGTTGTACTTGTCGTCGACCACCAGAAGTTTCTCGACGCGGTGCTCGTGCAGAATCTTTTCCGCTTCTTCGAGCGTGGTGCCCACGGGCACGGTGATGAGATTCTTCTTGGTCATCACCTTGTCGATGGGAATGTCGAAGCGGGTTTCAAAGCGCAGGTCGCGGTTGGTGAGGATGCCGACCAGCTTGCCGTGCTCGGTGATGGGCACGCCGGAAATCTTGTACTTGCGCATGACTTCAAGCGCGTCGCTGACCCGGTCGGTGGGCGCCATGGTGACGGGGTCGACGATCATGCCGCTTTCCGAGCGCTTCACCTTGTCGACTTCGTTGGCCTGCTCCTCGATGCTGAGGTTGCGGTGAATGATGCCGAGGCCGCCCTGCTGCGCCAGCGCGATGGCCATGTGCGATTCGGTCACGGTGTCCATGGCGGCGCTCACGATGGGAATGTTCAGGCTGATGGTCCGGGTGAGCTGCGTCTGCGTGCTGGCCTGCGCGGGGATGACGTCGGAGCGGGCGGGCAGCAGAAGGACGTCATCGAAAGTAAGAGCCTCAGGAACGGGAAAATGAATCATAAGTTTTCGGGACTCTCCCAGCCGTAGGGGGATTCTTCATTCTAGAGAGGGCGGGGGATTGAGGCAAATCGGAGCTGCGGAATGGTGAGTGTAACGGGGATGCTACGTCAAATTGGTTTTTATGAAGAAGGACCTTTCGCGAAGAACCGTTCAGCGAGTCCCAAAGCTCCAGAGATGATCAGAAAATCCGCGATTCCGAGCGGCATCGTATAGAAAAGCGTAGGCACATTTCCTTGCGGCCATCGAACCATAAGAACCAATGGGGCGTGGAGCGCCAATATAAAACCGATGATCGCCCACAACCAGAGATGTTTCCTCAAGCGCCAGCGAATTTTGATCGCGAGCATGACCATTCCTAAGACAATGCAAGCTGCCAATCCTATATCCGCATTACTCAGGAAAGTAATGAGAAAAAACAAGGGCGCCAATATGCCCACAATTTTGACACCTGTATAGTCTACAGGTCCCTTTTCCTTCGGTGGATCGTAGTCAAACATGCTCACTTTCGTCCTTCAGCGATCCTTCCTTCCAGCCGTGCAGATTTGTATGTCGGCTCGGTTCGCCAGTTAATTGTTGAAACCAGGCCGATTTCGCTCATTGAGCTTCGGTTGTGATCCAGTTTCGGAAAAACTGCGAAAACCTAAATGTCTTAGCTGGACGATTGCACCAGGTAGGCATATTTGCCCACGTTGCCTCCACAAAGGGACAGATTCTTCACGGTCGCAGGCGGAGCAGAACAGGCTTGGCCCCACGCGTACTCTTTGCCCCACGCATACTCTTTGATTAGGTCTAGCGAAAAGGTCATTGCCTCCGGCGTGAAGTAATACTCCCAGGTGGCAGATTTTTCGTCTCTTCGCGAGAATAGAGCGGCCCCATCTGGGGAACCATGCTGCTCAAACAGAGTCTCAAAACTATCTTCCAGCGCCACTCGCTTGGCTTTGTACTCCCCGGAATTCATCGTCACCTTGTACCAACCCTTGATAGTGTCCATGGCGGCGCTCACGATGGGATATTCAGGCTGATGGTGCGGGTGAGTTGCGTCTGCGTGACGGCCTGCGCGGGAATCACATCAGAGCGCGCGGGCAGCAGAAGGACATCATCGAAAGTAAGAGCCTCAGGAACGGGAAAATGAATCATAAGTTTCTCGGGAACTTTTCTCGGGCACTCTCCCTAGCGATGGGAGTAATTCTTCATTCTAGAGACGACTGGGAGTTGAGGCAAATCGGCGGGGACGACGTTCGAGACACCGCGACTTACGTCAGCTGCGCGAGCCAGATCGTATGACCGCCGGAAGCAGGTTCTTCGACGACGTGAGAGACGACACCGAATCCGTTCCGCTCGAGAAGAGAACGATATTCGGCCGTGTCGAGGCTTCCGTGGTAAAGCGGTTCGCCCTGAAACGTTCCGATGGCTTCCCCGTGTACCGAGCCGCTGGTGAACATGAGGGCCGCGTGTGGAGCGGCATGGGTTTTAAAAATCGAGAACATTTGCGGTTGATCTTCCGGGCAGAGGTGGAAAAAACTGTCCCATGCCAGGATGCCCTCAAAACGCCGGCCGAGAAAGAGTGTTCGCATGTCGTTGACGATCCAGTTTTGATCGGGGAAGCGGGATTTGCAGATGTCGATGAGAGCCGGCGAGGAGTCCACGCCGGTCACACGGTAGCCGCTTTCGATGAGGTAGCGAGAAATGGGCTCGGCCGAACCGCAGCCGACATCGAGGATGGAAGCCCCCAGGGGCATAAGAGCCAGAAACCGGTCGAGCCAGGGTTTTTCGAAAAGATGGCGTCCTCGGAGGCGGTCCCAATCGGCAGCGTGGCGCTGATATAAGCTTATGATTCGTGCCGCTTCGGGGTTCACGCTCGAAACCTAACATGACGGCGCGGGGACGGCAATCTTGACACGGGTAAAGACGTCGACGGATTCTCTTGGCCGGGCCGTAGCTATCGCTCGTCGTTCGTGGAGACTGAGATTCCTCCGCGCGTGAAGCAAAGCACGCGCTGTTGGAATGACAAGGCATTGTTGGGGCGAGCCGGCCCAGTGCCGGCCGTTTGTCTTTTAATCACTAGGGGCGTATATTAGGGAACTGAGAACTGTTGTGTAATACCGGCATTTGGCGAAGCACACCAGTGGGCGCAAGCCCACTTTTTAGTTTGGAGCCCTCGGTGGTTGCCGCCATCGCCCGTAAGCTATTTGATTCATGGCACTTGACGTTGAACGTGTGCGGGAAATCGCGGAGCGGGTGGCGGCCTCAAGCGGGCTCGAAATTGTTGAAGTCGAGTTTCTGGGCGGAGGCAAGGCACGCATGTTGCGGGTGTTTCTGGATAAGCCCGCGGCGGGGACGGAACCGCTGGCGGGGGTAACGCACGAAGACTGTGCCAACTTCAGCCGCGAGTTTGGCACCATCCTCGATGTTGAGGATGTGATGCCGGGTGCGTACACGCTGGAAGTTTCGTCGCCGGGGCTGGACCGGAAGTTGACCAAGGCCGCGGATTTTACGCGCTTCACAGGCAGCCGACTGAAATTGACGACGCGGCAACCGGTGGAGAACAACCGCCATTTTGAAGGACGGCTGGAGAGTTTCAAGGACGGGCGGTTGACGCTGGATTTGAGCGTGGCCAGCCACAAGTCGCGCAAGAAGATGGGCGCGGCGGCCGGCGAGAAGATTGAGATTGAGTTGGCCAACGTGGAGAAGGCGAACTTGGTGCCGGAGATATGAAAGGCGGACCTCGGACGTCAGACCTCGGACCTCAGCGGTTCTGAGATCCTGTAAGGTCTAAGGTCTGGAGTCCGAGGTCCGATTTTTTATGGCAAGCGAGCTCTACAACACGATCGACGCACTCAGCCGGGAAAAAGGGATTGATCCGCAGATTGTGGTCAGCGCGGTGGAAGATGCCATTGTTATGGCTACGCGCAAGTACTACAAGTCGCAGGAAAATCTGCGAGCCAAGCTCGACAAGGACACCGGCAAGATCAACGCTTTCGCGGTGAAGACCGTGGTGGAGACGCCAGAGCAGGTCGAAGACCCGAATCTGCAGATCACGGTGGAGGATGCGCGCAAGGTCGATCCGGCGCTGGAGGTTGGGGGCGAGCTGCTGATTCCGAAAGTGACGGAAGGGATTCTGGGGCGCATCGCGGCACAACTGGCCAAGCAGGTGATTTTCCAGAAGGTGCGCGAGGCGGAACGCGACACGGTTTACAACGAATACATCGGGCGCGTGGCGGAGATCGTCAACGCGACGGTGAAGCGCGTGGAAGGCCCGGATGTGATTTTTGATATCGGCAAGGCGGAAGCGCGCATGCCGCGCAAGGAACAGTCGCGGCTGGAATCGTTTGCCATCGGCGAGCGGGTGCGGGTGGTGATTGCGCGTGTGGAACGAGCGGCGAAAGGTCCGGGGGTGGTGGTTTCGCGGGCCGCGCCGGAGTTGGTGCAGCATTTGTTCCAGACGGAAGTTCCGGAGATTTACGACGGCACGGTGGTGATCCGCGCGATTGCGCGGGAAGCCGGCGAGCGCACGAAGATTGCGGTCATGTCCAAGGATAAGGACGTGGACGCGGTGGGCGCCTGCGTGGGCATGAAGGGGATGCGGGTGCAGTCGATCATCCGCGAGTTGCGCGGCGAGAAGATCGACATCATCGAGTATCACGAAGATGCGGTCACGTTTGCCGAGAAAGCCCTGCAGCCGGCCAAGGTGAGCCGCGTGACCGTGGTCGACAGCGCGGACAAGCACCTGGAAGTTGTGGTCGATGACAGCCAGCTTTCGCTGGCGATCGGCAAGAAGGGGCAGAACGTCCGCCTGGCGGCGAAGCTGCTGGGATGGAAGATCGACATCAAGAGCGAGGAAGAGAAGCGGCAGGAAGTTGAGCTGCAGATGGCCGCGATGGCCCCGCAGGCAACGACTCCGCTGGAAAGCGTGACTGGCTTGGGCGAAGGACTGGTGGAGAAGCTGAGCGCCGCGGGCATCACGACGGTCGAAGCCCTGGCCGATATGACGCCGGAACAACTCGAGGCCATCGAGGGAATCGGGCCTAAAACTGTGGAAAAAATCAGTCTCGCGGTGAATAATTACTTCGCGAGCTTAGAGCAGGGTGAGCCGGTTGCGGCCGAGGGCGAGGTTTCTGCCGAGGTTGCGACTGCCGAAGGTGAGGCTGTAACCGAAGCGGCTGCGCCGGAAGTGGCCGAGGGCGAAGTGGCCGCGGAAGGTGAACCGGCAGCGACTGCTGAGGCGACGGCGGAAGCCGAAGCCGCCTCGGACGAAAACGCCGCCTCGCACGAACCGGAAGAGCATGAGCCGAAAGATGGCTCGGCTCCGGAAACAACTGAATAGTCATGCTATGCCACCGAGGACACGCGCGGACATTCGCGATGGCGTGCCGGTGCAGGATGCTGACTCCGTGAGGCTGCGATGAAGACCTAAGCACAACGCGGAGTACAAGAAAGGCCGGATGAGTAAGGTTCGAATCAACGATCTCGCCAGGGAGCTGGAAGTTAAAAGCAAAGCCATTCTCGACACACTGCCTATCGTCGGGGTGACGGAGAAGAAGACCCATTCCAGTTCGCTCGAGGAACATGAAGCGGAAAAAGTGCGGGTATATCTCCGCGGCTCGTCCGAAGCGCAGTCGCCGTCTGCGCGGGCGGCCCGCCCGCTGCGCGGCGAGGAAGAAATCAAGACGAAGATCGATTTATCGCACATCTCCCGGCCGGGCGATGTGCTGAAGGCCATCACGCAACAGAAGGAAGTGGTGGCGCCTCCGGCGCGCGCGGCAGCGCCTCCAGCGGTTGTGGCAAGGCCCGTGGTTGCGCCTCCGGTGGCCAGGCCAACGCCGCCTCCGGCTGTGCCTTCGATCCCTGCAACAGCGGCTACTCCAGTTCCGCCTGCGCCCGCGGCGCGGCCCGCAGTGGTTGCTCCGGTGGTGGAGAGGCCAGTTGCACCAGTGACTCCGAGCGTGCCGACGATTTCGGCTTCAACGGCTCCAGTCGCGCCGCCGCGTCCTCCTGTACCGCCGCCTCCCGCGGCAGTGGTTGCGCCTCCGGCGCCGGCCACCCCTGTGATCCCTGTATCGGCCGCACCCGCGGCTCCCGTGTCCCCACCGCGTCCGGCGGCACCGCCGGCAGTTACGGGGCCACCGCCGCCTCCGGCACCGCGCATGATTGTTCCGCAGACTGGACCGCGCCCGGTCTACAAAGCTCCACCGCCGAGGCCGGTTGCACCCGTTGCTTCCATTGCACCGACAGGCTCACCCGCAGGGACCATGCGTCCCGCGCCGGGGCGTCCGGTGCCGGGACAGCCGATTTTCCAGCGTCCGCGTCCGATGACGCCCGGCGGAGGTCCGCCGCGCCCGTTGCGTCCGGGCGAACGCCGTCCCATGCACCCTACGCGCACGGCACCGGCGGGCGCGCGTCCGCTTGGGGTTGGACCAGGGCTGCCGCCTCCGGGACCCGCTCGTCCCGGCGCTCGTCCGGGGGCTCCGGCGCGCCGGCCCGGCCAGCGCTATGTTCCGCGTGGCGTAAAAGAGGGCCCGATGAAGGGCTACACACCTCCGCCGCGCATGGTGGTGTCGAACGAGCCGATGCCGATCACGCGCAATATCACGATCACGGAAGGCATCAGCGTAAAGGATCTGGCGGAGAAGCTCGACATTCGCGTGAAAGACTTGATCTCGCGCCTGCTGGGCCGCGGGGTTTTCGCCACGGTCAACCAGACGCTCGACGCAGAACTCGCGAGCGAAATGGCGCGTTTCTTCGGCGCGGAAACGAACGTGATTACATTCGAAGAGCAGGCTTCGAAAGACATTGACGCGGCGGCGGCAAGCAGTGGGGAAGAGTCTGCGGTTGAGGTTACGCCGCGTCCGCCGGTGGTTACGATCATGGGCCATGTCGACCACGGCAAAACCACGCTGCTCGATTCGATTCGCCTGACCAGCGTTGCCGAAGGCGAAGCCGGTGGCATCACGCAGCACATCGGCGCCTACAAGGTTCGCATTACCGATAAAGAGTCTCCGGCGTACGGGCGCGAGATTGTGTTCCTCGACACGCCGGGTCACGAAGCGTTTACCCGCATGCGGTCGCGCGGGGCGAAGGCGACCGACATCGTGGTGCTGGTCGTGGCCGCGGATGACGGCGTGATGCCGCAGACCATCGAGGCCATCGACCACGCGCACGCCGCCGAAGTTCCGATCATCGTCGCCGTGAACAAGATCGATAAACCCGACGCACTGCCTGACCGGGTTAAGAAACAGCTGGCCGACCGCGGGCTGGTGCCGGAAGAGTGGGGCGGCAAGACGGTGTTCGTCGACGTCTCGGCGAAAAAGAAAACGAATCTGAACCTGCTGATGGAAATGATTTGCCTGGTGGCGGATCTGGCGGAGCTGAAGGCGACTCCGGAGCGCGCTGCGACCGGCGTGGTGCTCGAAGCGAAACTCGACCGCGGCCGCGGACCTGTGGCTACGGTGCTGGTGCAGAACGGCACGCTCATTGCCGGCGATAACTTCGTAGTGGGCAACGTGTACGGGAAAATCCGCGCCATGTTTGACGATCGCGGAGCTGTGCTAACATCCGCGCCGCCGTCGACTCCCGTCGAAATTCTGGGCATGGAAGGTCTGCCGCAGGCCGGAGATCAATTTGTGGTGGTCGCCGATCGCGACAAGGCTCGCGGGATTTCCGAGTATCGCGAGCAGAAAGCCCGCGAAGCCGCGTTGGCCAAGAGTTCGCGCGTGTCGCTGGAAGGATTGGCGGAGCAGATCAAGACCGCAGGCACCAAGGAACTGAACATCATTCTGAAGGGCGATGTGCAGGGGTCGGTCGAAGTGCTCAGCGATTTGCTTTCGAGACTTTCGAACGAGAAAGTCCGGCTGCGCCTGCTGCGTTCGGGCGTGGGCGCGATCACTGAGACCGACGTGCTGCTGGCCTCGGCGTCGAATGCGATCATCATCGGCTTCAACGTGCGGCCGGAGCGCAAGGCGCAGGAACTGGCCGAGCAGGAAGAAGTCGATATCCGGCTGCACTCGATCATTTACGAACTGCAGGACGAGATCAAGCGCGCCATGACCGGCCTGCTCGAACCGACCATCAAAGAAACTTACCAGGGCCGCGCCGAGGTGCTCGAAGTCTTCCGTATCCCGAAAGTCGGGACGGTTGCCGGTTGCCGTGTGACGGATGGCGTGATCAAAAACAGCTCCGAAGTGCGCCTGCTGCGCGACGGCGTGGTCGTGTTCAAGGGCAAGGTCGGATCGCTGCGCCGCTTCAAAGACGATGCCAAGGAAGTCACCAACGGCATGGAGTGCGGCATCTCAATCGCGAACTACGGCGACATCAAGGCGCGCGATGTGATTGAGGCGTTTGCCACGGAGCGGATCGCGGCTGAAGCGATGGTGTAAGACAAGTTCTCAGTTCTCGGTTCTCAGTTCTCAGTATGGCCGCTCTTGGTTTTTCTCTGAGAACTGAGAACTGGGAACTGAGAACCGCATGCCCATCGCCTTCCTCACCCTCGAACTCCACATTGAGGCCGCGCAGTCGATCAAAGACCGACGGCAGGTCGTGCGCAGCTTGAAAGACCGGCTGCGCACCAGTTTCAACGTTTCGGTCGCGGAACTCGACGCGGCGGAACTGTGGAACCGCGCCACCATCGGCGTGGTCAGCATTTCTAATTCCCGCGATTATCTTGACGGGCTGATGAAAAATGTGGAGCGCGCGGCCACGCGCATCGCCAATAACCACGGGGCGGAGATCGCGGATTCGTTCGTGGAGTTTCTGTAGTTTCGCGCGAGAATTGTGTTGCTTAATCGATCTGCTTGGTTTTTGGGGGCTCGCGCGGCGGCAACTTGTCGTACGGAGCGAATTTCTCCCATTCGATGGGAGTGAATGTGTTCTTGAGCAGGGTTTCAAGAAGTTCCTTGTAGATGCCCTCGCCGTTCGAGCTGTTGCTCATGATCAGAATGCCGGTTTTGCGATTCTCGAAGCAGACGGTGTAGTGTCGCCAGCCGTCGTCGTGGCCCTCTTTGAAAAACGCTTGGCCATACGGAGTCCAGTACAGGCCCCACGCCAGACCGTAGCTGAGACGGATCGATTTGTTCTCTTCGGTGGTTTCGCTGGCCAGTGAGGGAAACTCGTGCTTGGAGAAAATCTCAACCTGAGGGCTGAGCATGGTCTCGCGAGCCTGCTTGCTTAGATGCTTGCCCTGCAACACGGCCTGCATGAACCGTGCAAGGTCGGAGATGGTGGTTCGCATCGAACCTGCGGCCTCGGCTTTTGACGGGCCCTTCGGACCTAGGGAGCGCCCCCACTCGTCATATCCGTTGGCAGCGTCGCTCCGAAAGCGGCTTTGCCAGAGCATGCTGGAACGAGTCATCCCAAAGGGCTCAAAAACGTGAGTCCTCATCAAGGCCTCCAGGGGTTGTTTCGTGATCGTCTCGACCACCAGTTGCAGAAGATCAATGCCCTCGCCGGAATACGCGAACTTCGATCCTGGTTCGAAGTTGATGTTCAACCTGCCGTCTTCATTGAGCCAGCGCCAATTGGGAAAACCGCTGGTATGACTTAACAACATTCGTGCGGTAATTCGCTTGTAGCGCGGGTCCTCAGCCAGATCCCTGTACAGGGGGTATTCCGGCAGCGGCTTCGGCAAATACTGGTATATGGGTTTGTCGAGGTCGAGGAGTTTTTCATCGACGAGTTGCATCACCATGTAAGCAAACGCCACCTTGCTAATGGACGCTGCGGTCATGACGGAATTTTCGGTCAAGGGCAGATTCTTCTCTTTGTCGCGGACTCCATAGGCTTTCAGGTAGACAACTTTTCCCCGGTCAAAGATCGCCAGACCCACTCCCGTGACCTCTGCAGCGCGCATCAGGCGGGTGACGGTTGCGTCGATTTCTGCGGAGGTAATCTTGCTGCCGTCCAGACGCTCGATAGCCGCGGGTTCCGCTGTCTCTGGTAAGACGGGAGCCGCGGTCGTGATTGTCATCATCAGCACCAGCATACAGAGCCGGGGCTTCCTCATTGGCTTTTCCTCAGGGTGAAACGACATCGCTCGGCACCGCCTCCGGAAAGACGGCCTTGCCGCTCAAACGTAAGCGCTGAGGAGGAAGCCCACGGCACACGTCAGTCACCCTATATCACCTCGTTACCTCTGTACTTACACGGACCGCTTTCTCTGCGCGACAATAACACTACGGAGCCAACACCAGGGCTCAGTTTTCTGATATCCTCGTTCGTTTTCCCTGAGGTGGCCGGGCGTGGAGAAGCGTGGACTGAAATATCATCGCGGGCGGGTCGGTGAGGCTCTGCGCGAGGAGATTGAAACGCTGGTCGAAGGCGAGTTGGCCGATCCGCGGATTGGGCTGGTGAGCGTGACGGCGGTTCATATTGCCGACGACGGACGGTCGGCGCAGGTGTGGGTGAATGTGGAAGGCGACGACCTGGATGCGGATCAGAGCCTGGAGGGTTTGGAAGCGGCGCGGGAATACATCCGGCACGAACTGGTGGAGCGATTACATCTGAGGCGCGCTCCGGAATTGTATTTCCGGCTGGACCGCGCGGAGCAGGAAAAGGCGCGGGTGGAAGAACTGCTAGCGCGCGCGAAGAAGAGAAAGAGAAACAAGGCCCGCAAGGAATCCGGTGGAAAAAAGGCATAGCGACGTGCTTGCGGACGTGCTGCGGCAGATTGGACAGCATGAGCGATTCGTGTTGACGTCGCACGCCCGTCCTGACGGCGACGCCGTAGGATCGGCGCTGGCCTGCTGCCAGGTGCTGCGCGCCATGGGCAAGCACGCCGACGTTGTACTGCACGACGGCGTCCCGCGCATTTACCGTTCGCTGCCGTTCGCCGACCAGGTGGTGCAGGCGAGCCAGGTTGTGGGCAGTTACGATTCGGCGATTATTCTGGAGTGCGACAGCATTCACCGCACGCGGCTCGAGGGGCTGGAGAACCGGTTTCTGATCAGCATCGACCATCATGTCAGCGGACGTCCGTTTGCCCACGTGAACTGGATTGATCCGCACGCCGTGGCCACCGCGGAAATGGTCTTCCGGCTAGCGCGGGAAGCGGGCGTGAAGTTTTCCGCCGAGATCGCGACTTGCCTTTATACGGCGCTGATGACCGACACCGGGTCGTTCATGTTTCAAGGAACGAATGAGAATACGTTCGCGCTGGCGCGCGAACTTGTGCTGGCGGGCGCGGATCCGGCGCACTGCGCGCGCGGCATTTATTTCGCGCATTCGCTCGCAAAGATTCGGCTGCTGGGCGAAGCGCTGCGCAGTCTGACGGCGGATGGCCACCTGGCCTACGCCTGGGTGACGCAGAAGCAGATGGAACGCTGCGGCGCGATTGAAGAAGACTGCGAGGGACTGGTGAATTACGTGCTCTCTATCGGCGGCGTCGAAGTGGCGGCGTTTTTCCGCGAGTTGCCGGATGGACGATACCGCGTGAGCCTGCGCAGCAAGGGCAAACTCGACGTTGCCCACGTGGCCGAAAGTTTTGGGGGCGGCGGCCACGAATGCGCCAGCGGGTGCTCGGTCGATGGTCCGCTGGCCGAGGCCGTGCGCCAGGTTCTGTTCCAGCTTCGTCGAGGACCTTCCGTACAATAGGGAAACCTATTTTTGATTGTTGATTGAAGAGCCCAAGACGTCTGGCGTTTTTCAATCAACAATCAGCAATCAACAATCAGCAATTTCTTTCCATGACCACTCGCACCCGCACGGACGTTTTGTTGCTGGCAGGCTTCTGTGCGTTTCTGTTTGTTTATGGTATGGGACAATTCGGGCTGATCGGCGCCGATGAACCGCGCTACGCGCAGGTGGCGCGCGAGATGCTCGATCGTCATGACTGGATCACGCCGACTCTCGGCGGACACGCCTGGCTGGAGAAGCCTCCGCTGTATTACTGGCAGGCGATGGTGGCGTACTCCGTATTCGGGGTTAGCGATGTGGCTGCGCGGATTCCGGCGGCGGTGGACGCGACACTGCTGGTCATCGCTGTGTATCTTTTCTTCCGGCGATTTCGGCGGGGCGTGGAGGTGGACGCGGCGCTTATTACGGCTTCTTGCGTGGGGGTGATCGGCTACGCGCATGCGGCTTCGATGGACATGGCGCTGGCCGCGGCGTTCAGCGTCGGGATGCTGGCGTGGTGGGCGTGGCGGGAGAGCGGGAAGCGTATTTATCTTGCGCTGTTTTACGCTTTGATGGCGCTGGGCATGCTGGCCAAGGGGCCGGTAGCGCCGTTTCTGGCGGCGGTGGTCATTGTGTTGTTCGCTGTGTCGACGCGCGAATTTCGCTTTGTTATAAGAACACTTTGGCTGCCGGGCATTCTTCTTTTCTGTGCGATTGCTCTGCCGTGGTATTTCGCGGTGCAGATGCGGAATCCGCAATTCTTTCGCGAGTTCATTCTGCAGCATAATCTGGCGCGCTTTTCCAGCGACCTTTATCACCACCGGCAGCCGTTCTGGTTTTATCTTCCCGTCACGGCTCTGGCGCTGGCGCCTTGGACGGTGTTCGTGATCGCGGCGTTTGTCGAGTCGGTGCGGGTCTGGTGGGCGGAGCGCAAGACCGTTTCCACCGAGCCCGATCTCGAATTGCAGTTCAGAGTGTTTGCCTGCTGCTGGCTGGTCGTGCCGGTGGTTTTCTTTTCTCTCTCGCGGTCGAAACTTCCTGGCTATATCCTTCCGGCAGTCCCGGCCGGGGCAGTGCTGCTGGCGGATTTTCTGCGGCGGCATCTCGCGCAGGAGGAGGAATCGGTTCCAAAATGGCTGCTCGTATTGCACGCACTGGTGGCCGCGGGGCTGATGGTTCCGTCGGTGCAGGTAGCGTATCTCGTGACGCAGCACCGGCTGCCTGCGGGGCGGCCCATGTTCATTGCGCTGGGGGTGGCGATCGCGCTGTGCGCTGCCATTGTGATGACGCTGGCGAGCCGGTTGGGTCTGCGTATGCTGCGCTTTGTGACGCTGATTCCGGTGGTGTTGTCGGTGGCTGCGGTGTTGAAGCTGGGGACGGTCTCGATTGATCAGACGCTGTCGGCGCGTCCGCTGGCGGTTGAGTTGGCCAGCGTGGAGACGCATCAGCTTCCCCTCGCGGTCTACGGTGTTTCCCGCGAGATGGAGTATGGACTCACGTTTTATCGCAACCAGACTACGGTGCGGTATGAGTCGGGCACCGTGCCGGCGGAGGAACATCTGCTGGTGGCTCCGGCGACGTGGAAGGTGAATGTTGCGATGAAAACGGCGGGGCGGCGTGTGCTGTTGCTCGGAAACTATGCGCCGCAGGATGTGGATTATTATTGGGTCGGAGCCGCGGAAACTAAACCGTGATTGTCATCCTGAGGTCCGTTTTTTTTGCGGGCCGAGGGACCTGTGCAGTTGACTGCCGCGAGAGTAGCCGCAAGGATTACAGAGTCCTTCGCTTCGCTCAGGATGACAAACAGCGGGAATCGCGGTGATCTATTTCCTTACTCGCTCGAATACGCCAGCTCTTGCAATCCCTGTCTGGGCGGGGCCGCGGCCAGCGCGGTGTTGCCGTATTCGTATCCTCGTTCGAAGGCTTTCAGGTTCAGCTCGCGGAAACTTGGGGGCACGGAGTCGGCTACGGCTTTGCGCACGGCATCGGCACTCAGGAGTTTCGTGACCGCGGTGAAGAAGCCCACCATCACGGAATTCAGCACCATGCGTTTGCCGAGTTCTTCGGCGATGCGCGTAGCCGGGATCGCGTACACCTTGGGATCGCCTTTCAGATCGGCGACGCGCACCAGGTCTTCTTCGATGATCAGCATTCCCTGTGGTTTCAGTTCGGGGGCGAAGCGGTTGTAGGCTTCCTGCGACATGACGACCATGATGTCGGGCCGGGTGACGTAGGGATAGAGCACGGGTTGGTCGGAAAGAACGAGTTGGGCGCTGCAAGCGCCGCCGCGCGCTTCCGGGCCAAAGTTCTGGGTCATGGTGGCAAAACCGTTTTCGTAAATCGACGCCGCCTTGCCCAGCACTATGGCCGAGAGAATGACTCCCTGGCCTCCGAAACCTGCGACGCGAATCTCCGTTAACCGCATACGCACTCCGTTTCTACCTCGTCTCCGAGGTAACGATCGCCCAGCGATTCCACATATTGCGCGCGCATCATGGTTTGATAGTCGGGGCGATCGCGGTCGACGAACTTGCCGACAACGATCTCTCCGTTGAGCGTGAGGCCGACTTCGCTGGTGGGCGCGCCGTGCTTCACTTTGCTTTTTTCCTTGTAGTACTTCATGGTGTCGAGGCCGTCGCCCATCTTGTTGCGGCGCTGGTAGAGCGTGGGGCAGGGCGAGATGACTTCGATGAACGAGAATCCTTTTTTCTGGAAGGCTTCGCTGATCGAGCGCGCCAGTTGCCGCACGTGGAAAGTTGTCCAGCGCGCGACGTAGACCGCGCCGGCGGCTTCGACCAGATGCGGCAGATTGAATGCCGGCTCGAATGTTCCGTAGGGATTGGTCGATGTCGTCGCGTGTCCGGGAGTAGTTGGCGCGGTCTGGCCGCCGGTCATGGCGTAAATCAGATTGTTGACGCAGATGACTTTGAGATCGATGTTGCGGCGGGCGGCATGGATGAGGTGATTGCCGCCGATTGCCGACAGGTCGCCGTCGCCGGAGTAGACCACAACATTCAGCTTGGGATTGGCGAGCTTCAGGCCAGTGGCGAACGGGATGGCGCGCCCGTGGGTGGTGTGAAACGAATCGAGCTTCACGTAGCCTGCGACGCGTCCGGTGCAGCCGATGCCGGAGACCAGCGCCAGCGATTCGAGATCGATCTTCGATTCGATCAGGGCGTGGGCGAAGGAGTTCACCGTGGTGCCGATGCCGCATCCGGGGCACCAGATGTGGGGCATGCGGTCGCTGCGCAGAAACTGTTCTACGGGATTGACCGTGCCGTCGTGGGCGTCGTCGTGATTGTTGTCGAGAATATTCAGCATCGGCTTGCCTCCACGATGGTGTTCAGGATTTCGTCAGGATTATGGACTCCGCCGCCGGCGTGCGAGACGGCGAAAGTTTTCGCCTGACCGTTGGCGGCGCGTTGGACTTCGTGCACCATCTGTCCCAGATTGAGTTCCGGCACGACGAAAGCCTTGACGTGCGCGGCCAGGTCGGCAATCTTTTTCTCGGGGAAGGGCCAGGCGGTGATGAGGCGCAGTTTGCCGACTTTCAGTCCGCGGTCGCGAGCGGCGTCAATCGCGCGCTGCGCCACGCGGGACGTGATTCCGTAGGAAACCACGACCACGTCGGCGTCGTCCAACCGGTCTTCTTCGAACAGGCAGATGCGATCGGTGGCGGAGCGAATCTTGTTTTGCAGGCGGCGTACCAGCTTGTCCTGCACCTGCGGCGTCATGTTCGGGTAGCCGTGCTCGTCGTGGGTGAGGCCGGTGACGTGGAACTTGTAGCCGTCGCCGGCGTGCGCCATCTCCGGGACCATGTCGCCGTTGGTGCCGTAGGGCAGATAGTCTTCGACGGATTTGTGAGTATGCTTGCGGGGCGTGACTTCGATCTGGTCGGCGGGAGGGATCACGACTTTTTCCGTCATGTGGCCGACGACTTCGTCCATCATGAACATAACCGGGACGCGAAATTCTTCCGCGAAGTTGAACGCTTTGATGGTGAGGTCGAAGCATTCCTGTGGCGAGTTTGGACACAGCGCGATGATCTCGTAGTCACCATGCGATCCCCAGCGCGCCTGCATCATGTCGGCCTGGGCGGGAAGCGTGGGCAGCCCGGTGGACGGGCCGCCGCGCTGGACGTCGACGAACACGCAGGGTGTTTCCGTCATGGCGGCGTAGCCAATGTGCTCCATCATCAGCGAGAAGCCGGGACCCGAGGTTACGGTGAATGCCTTGGCTCCGCCCCAGACTCCGCCTTGCAGTGCGATGGAGGCGGCGAGCTCGTCTTCCATCTGGATGAAGCAGCCGCCGACCGTCGGCACGCGTGCGGCGAAGCGCTCGACCACTTCGGTCGAGGGCGTAATGGGATATCCGGCGGCGAATCTCGCGCCGGCAGCCAGTGCGCCTTCACAGCAGGCGTGGTCGCCGTCGAGAAAGTGTGTGCCGGTCAACACTCCATGGGGGTCTGCTTTCATTTCTCACCTCCGGCGACTTTCTGTTGCGGAACCTTATCTTGCGGAATCTTGGTTCCGTTGATGGCGAAGTCCGGGCAGTACATGCCGCAGAGATCGCAGCCGCTACATTTTTCCGGATGCACCACGTGCGGCGGATGGTAGCCCTTCGAGTTGAAGGCGGAAGAGAGCGCCAGCACGTGCGTGGGACAGAACTCCACGCAAAAGCCACAGGCCTTGCAGCGCTCAACGACGATCGAAACACGTCCTTTTGCCACGAGATCCCCCAGCTAAGGAGCAACGAGCACTCCGGGAATTCAATCAAGCAGGATTTGATTATGCGTGGAAGCGGGATGGGACGGTGTGACCAGCGTCACATAGCAAAGTGAGGACAAGCACGAGCGGTTTTCGCGAGAATAGGACGTAAGATGCTTTGATTGTTGGAGTTAGACGAGCCTGGGGGTCGACGCGTGTTTGTGGATTACGGCGACAAAAAGTCTCCTCCGTGACGGGCATCACAGGAAAGCGTGAGGCCAAGCGCGAGTTTCTTCTCCGTCACTTACTTCTGTTGTTACCCTGTATTCGCCGCGTTTGCCTCTGCCGGGCGAACCAACTACACTCGAAATTTTGCCGCGAGATTTGCCGCCGCCTCTTGGCGACACCCGCTGCCGGTGCCCTTTGGAGATTCTGGACCTCAGACATTTTTCTTCGGCGGACTTGCGCCCGCTGCTCGAAGACGAGACGCAGCTGTGGTCGCGCCAGCTCGCGTGGGATTACTCGGGCTCGACGGAGATGATTCTTCGCTATGTGGACGCGAAGATTTTGCCGGGCTATGCGGCGGTGGATCGCGGGCGCGTGTTCGGTTACTCGTTTTTTGTGTACGAGGGCAACAAGGGAGTGATTGGCGACCTCTACGTGCTCAACGGCAACCGGCTGCCGAATGCCCGCGAAGTCGAACTGAAGCTGTTGACGCACGTGATTGAGACGCTGCAGCAATCGCCGGGAATTCACCGCGTGGAGGCGCAACTGCTGGCGCACGAGGCCAATGCGGTTTCGCGCCCGTTTCTGGAGACAGGCTTCCAGCGGCACCCTCGGTTGTTCATGACGTTGACGCTGGGGAAGACTGCGTCGGAGAAGGTTGCAACGCATCCCGAAGTTGAAATTCGTCCCTGGACCGACAGCTACTACCAGCCGTCGGCGGCGGTGATTACCGCGGCGTATCGCGGCCACGTAGACGCCGAGATCAACGATCAATATCACACGCTCAGCGGATCGCTGCGCTTCCTCAATAACATCGTGCGCTTCCCGGGATGCGGTGTGTTCGACGCGGAGTCGTCGTTCGTGGCGCTGGATCGCAAGGCGAAAAGTCTGATTGGGCTGATCCTGTGCTCGCGCGTGCGCAAAGACGTCGGCCACGTCACGCAGGTGTGCGTGCTGCCGGAGTATCGCTCGCGAGGAATCGGAGAGTCGCTGCTGGCGGCGAATGTGGGGAATCTGTTGGGGAGAAACTTCTCGCTGCTGTCGTTGACGGTCACGGAGGCCAACGCGCGCGCGGTTGCGCTCTACCGTCGCTTGAATTTTGATACGAAGAGGGTCTTCGATGCGTTCGTGTGGCAGGGATAGGGAGGTTGAAATATGCGTACCCCAACCTTGACGTGGCTCGCACTGCTTTGTGCCCTCCCGGTGCATTCTCGGACGCTCCCGATCGACACCCGCAGTTCGCATGTTCCGAGGGTGCGGTAGAAATGGTCGTAGACACGAAACCGCCTCTGCGCATCAAGCCGGTCGCGGGACTTCCCGGGCGATCCGGGTATGAGCGTCCTGCGTTTCGTTTTCCGGCGCAGGGACCTCTCCTGGTAAATATCTATCTGTTCGCCACGCTGCCGGAGGACGGAAGAGGAAACACGGCAAGGCTCCACATTTATGCTGGGACAACCGAAAGGGCAGACGATCCTCAGGCCAGGCGAGTGAAGTGGTGGGAAGTCGAGCCGACCGAGAGTGCACGTGCGTCGAATCGCCAAAGCTCGACGTCGCTCTCGTTTGATTCGAGCCGCATAGCCGGCTGCTTCGAGCAGGACGGCCAGTGCCGCTTTGCCGACGTCGCGCTGGCTACGCCCGACCCTGACGTCCCCTTGTTGGTGATCAAGTTCGGCGAAAATCTCGGAGGAGCGAACGCGCTGAACTGGACGGAAGCGAGTGTGCTGCTCGACTTCCGGACCGAGACGCCGCGAGTCCTGGCCACCGCCGATTGTGCCTACAACGAGGGTGGTGGCGCCTGCACGGCTCAGGACTCGGCTCAAATGCTGCGTTCAGGACTGCAATGCGACTGGAAAACGGACGCTGAGGATTTCCTTTGCTCGCAAACCACCCAGAGCGACGGCTATCTCGACTTCTTTCTGCTCAGCGACAAGCCGGCTCCTCTGCATCCCGGCGAGGTGGCGACGCTCGCAGACGCCATTCACGAATTCAGGTCCAAGGGGACGGCAACTCCCGTGAAAGTGCGTGGAATCGGTCCCGTTTCCTGGGTCGACGAGGTAACGCAGGACTCCGGAAATAAAATTATCGTTCTTGGATCTGTTGGGCTCTTCCATCTCGTTGCCGAGTCCAAGACCTCACTGGGGACTCCGACGCAGGTTACCGCTCATCCACTCATCGTGGATCCCAATGAAGTCTCGCGTCCTAGCAGCAGAATCGAAGTTCCCGGATGGACGATCGAGGAAACGCGTTCCTTTCGTGCCCGCCAGATCTACAAAGAAAAAGATTTGACCGTGTTGCAGGTGGTCGAGACCCAATCGGCTGATTCACGCAACCTCTATTGGCTCGGAATTCAGGGCGACGGCGCGGAGACAAGATTCGACGCGGTCGAACTCGTCGGAGGCGGGCACTACGCCTCTTGCGGCAATTCCATCGCTCCGGAGAATGTTCTGTCAGTGGGAAAGATTGCCAAGCCATTTTCGGTTCCGGTGCGCATCCAGCCCAGCACGATGTTCTCTGATGCCGAGGAGTCACAGCCTGAGTGGGCTTTCCCCAACGGAGAAACAAATACCACCAACTGCATTCGGTCCGGAAGCGTCATCTGGGCGAATGGAAAATTTACAGGCACTATGGATGACAGGGAATGCGCGTCTCCGGAACAGCCGAAAGACATCCGCGTCGACGGCGACGGCAAGATCAGCGTAAAAGAATTCGCCGCAAAACCGGTTAAGTGAGGTTTAAGTCGAAGGGGCGACGGCGAAGCTATCTGCGTATCAGCCACATGGCCCAGCCGGCCACGAGCACGCCGCCCAGGAACATGGCGAAACAATAGAGGCCGTAGCGGACCATGTCGCGGGTGGTCTCGCGGTGAGTGATGCCGAATACGATGGAGGCGAACAGGGCAAACACCGCCGCCGCGCTGAAGTGATTGAGGGTAATGGTCACAGCGCCGATCTCCGAGAGAAGGTCTTCACTGATAGCTGAGAGCTGATGGCTGAGAGCTGTTTCACTGTTTTTTACCGATGGCGATGTGATAAGCGTCGGCGACGGCAATAAAGTTCAGCAGGCCGGCGACGATCATGAATTTCGTTCCGTAGTCGGCGGTGGCAAAGGCTATGGCGCCCTGGCCCCAGTCGTTGGCCAGCGTCAGGATGTAAAGCGCGCCCGCGCCCACGTCGCCGATGAAGCCGAGAATGTCGAGGATGTCGCCGCCGTTCGCCCGGTAAATGCGGCCCTGCATCGCAAGGCCAAGCAGGTACAGGGTCACGATCGAGACGAAGAGGAGCAGGCCGCGAATCCAGCGCTTCTGAATCATGTGGCCGGCGCCCGGAATCAGCCAGCCCAGCGCGGGTGCGAGCACGGACATCATGCTCATCGATTCGGCGGGCGCGGTTTTCGTTTTTTCAGTGGTGGAATTTGCCATTTCAGATGTTCACAATCTCGCGTTGGATTTTCCCGGTGACTTCAGCGGATTTGGCACGCACCAGCACGTTGACCTCGCTGCGCACGCCAAACTCCGGCAGGTAGATGCCGGGCTCGATGGAGAAGCAGGAGTTGGGAAGAATCTGCCGCTCGTCATGAATTTCGAGATCGTCCATGTTGGCGCCGTTGGAATGGACGTCGGTGCCGATGGAATGTCCCGTTCGATGAATAAAATAATCGCCGTAGCCGGCTTTCTGAATGTGGCCGCGGGTGGCGCGATCGACTTCCCATCCGGCGATGCGGCGGCCGCCGTGAATGGCGTCGAGCACCGTCTTTACGCCGGCGTCGCGGGCGTCGCGCACAATGTGGAAAATTTCCTGCATGCGGCTTGACGGCGCCGCGCCCACGAAGCCCATCCACGTGATGTCGTAGTACACCGAGCCGGGCGTGTTCTTTTTGCCCCAGACGTCGAGCAGGACCAGATCGCCCTCGCGCATGGGGACGGGATGGCTGGCATGAGGCTCGTAGTGCGGGTTGCCGGCGTTGGCGTTGACGGCCACAATCGGCGGATCGTCGGTGAGCAGGTTTTCGCGAGCGAAGGCTTCCATGAACCACTGCTGGATTTCGTGTTCTTTGGTGCCGCCGTTGCGAACGCGCTTGCCAATTTCCTGGAACGCCGCGGCCACAATGGAGTCGATGCTGTCGCGCGCCGCGAAGTGGGACTGGATCTGTTCTTCAGTCCAGGTGGATTCAAACTGCGCCACCAAGTCCGCCGAACTCACCACGTTCTTGCCCAGGCCGCGCAGCAGGTCGATGGTGCCGCCGTCGACGAGGGAAATGGTGAAGACGCTGTTGTTCGGGGAGTACTGCATGGCGAGGTCGCGGTGCCGCGCCAGAATTGATTTGAGCTGGTCGAACAATTCCTGCCAGCCGGAATACTGATGCTTCTGGCCGGGCAGGGAATCGAGGTGACCGGCTTCAATCTTATGCACGAGCTTGACCGGTTCGCCTTCGGCCGGGATCAAATAAAACCAGCGCCGCGTCACCATCAGGCTCGCGGGCAAGCCGAGAACGTGGTAGGCGATGGGATCGCGATGATGATGGTCGTAGAACAGCCACGCGTCGATGTTGCGTTCGCGCAGCGCAGATTGGATGGCGGCGAGGTCCATGGGCAAACCCCTATTGTAAACAAGAGGGAGGATTTGGGCGAATTCGCGAATGTTTTTGTTACACTCCGCAGATGTCCGCGACCGCCGAGGCCGTTCCCGTCAAGCGCGTCCGCATCGAGTCGATCGATGTGGTGCGCGGGGTCATCATGATTATCATGGCCCTCGATCACGTGCGGGATTTTTTCGGCAATTCCGGGCTGAATCCTACGGACCCGGCCACGACTACGATTCCGCTGTTTTTCACGCGCTGGATTACGCATTTCTGCGCGCCGGTATTTTTTCTGCTCACCGGCACGGGCGCATATCTCGCGTTGCGGAAAAAGTCGAAACGCGAACTGTCAGGATTTCTTTTCACGCGCGGCCTCTGGCTGATTTTTCTGGAGATCGTAGTGACCCGCTGTTTAGGATGGCAGTTCAATCTCGATTATCACGTGATGTTCCTGATCGTTCTGTGGGCGCTGGGCTGGGCGATGATCACGTTGTCGCTGCTGGTGTACTTGCCTGGGTGGGCAGTGACGGCATTTGGCGTGGTGATGATTGCGACCCACAATCTGTTCGATTCCGTGGAATCGTCCAATTGGCTCTGGACAATTCTGCATTCTCCGAATTTTCTGCTGAGTAATCCGCAGCACAGCATTTTCGTTGGTTATCCGCTGATTCCCTGGATTGGCGTTACGGCGGCGGGCTATGGACTCGGACCGATCTACAGTTGGCCGTCGGAGCGGCGGCGGGCGTTCCTGTTGCGGTTGGGCCTGGGGCTGACAGCGACGTTCATCATTTTGCGTGCGATTAACATCTATGGCGATCCGCAGCCATGGGCTACTCAGAGATCTGCGGCGTTTACCGTGCTCTCATTTCTGAATACCACGAAGTATCCGCCGTCGCTGCTGTACCTGCTGATGACGCTGGGCCCGGCAATGCTTTTCCTGTGGGCGGTGGACGCCGGGACGCCGGGCTGGCTGCGGCCCGCGCTGACCATCGGCAAAGTTCCGATGTTCTATTACCTGCTGCACGTCCCCCTCATCCATTTGATCGCAGTAGCGGTGTGCTACGCGCGCTACGGACAGGCGCACTGGATGTTTGAATCGCCGACGCTGGCGCAGTTCCCCATCACTCAGCCGCCGGGGTGGGGATATTCTTTGCCGATTGTTTATCTGGTCTGGGGTTGCGTTGTGCTGGCACTGTATCCGCTATGCCGATGGTTTGCTGCGCTCAAGCAGCGGCGGGGCGATGCCTGGCTGAGTTATTTCTGAGGCTGGTCGACAGTACGGCCATAGCCGCAAAAAGAAGTAGGCCCCGGCAAGCCGGGGCCAGTCAATGACCGTGGTGTAAACTTAGCACTCTGCAGTTACAAGTATCCGTGGGGCTGAGGGCTCTGTCAAGTTACGTGGGGATATATCTCTGCTTTGGTCCCCAGCACAACTCTCGGTCCGTGCCTACGCACAAAGGGAGAATGGACCCGGCGGGATTCGAACCCGCATCCGCGACTTTTGCAGAGTGCTGTGTTTCCATTACACCACGGGCCCTGAAGCGATCTGAGCATCGGAACTCTCAAACTGCAAGGACCCAATGCAAAACTTGTCTTCTAATTCCCGAAGCGGGATGAATCATGAAGAAGCGGCTAGGATTTTCTTCCTTTCGGCGGCCGACAGCGTTTCGCACGCCGTTCGCAGCACCAGGCGCGGAGAGCGGCGACGAATCTTCATCAAATACGGCACCGTGCGCTTGGCATCGTACTTTGTAGTTTCGCGCAGCAGCCAGGCGAGGCCCTTCTGCACCATGTCGTCCTGGTCGGCGAGCAGTGAGTTGGAAAGCTTTACGATTTCGGGGAAGAATATTTTTGCCCTCGCTCCGCGAATCAGCGCTACGCAGGCTGCGCGACGATGCCAGCGATTCGGCGACTTGGCCCAGCGGAACACGTTTTTGACCCGCGCCGGTTTGGCGGCTACCATGGGCGCGATCAGGTAGTGCGCCAGGCCGTCGTGATCGGCCCAACTGCTGATGCGGTCGAGCCACGACTCGAACATGCGAAACTCGCGGTCGCCGAACTGCTCGTCCTTCTTTTCGAGCAGAAACACGGCGGCAACTTTTTCTTCGAGCACGGAGCCGGCGAAGAGTTCGTCGGCGACCTTCACCAGAAAATCGAGATCGTGCTCCCGCAGAATTTCCCGACGGCAGCGGCGCACGGCCCGCCGCAAATCGGCGGTATACCAGCCGTGCGACTGGATCTCATCTTTGAAGAACCACTGCACTCCAGATGCGTGCTCGGCCGAGCCACCACCTTTCAGCGCGACCCGAATCTGCGCGGCGATGTCGGATGGAGTGTGCTTGTTGTCGGGCATCAATCTGCTTTCCGCGGCCGACGCGTTTACGCAGCGGCGCCGGCAGTTCTCACGAACCTGTCATACACCCAGAGCCCCGCTGCGGTTGCGAGCCCGATGCCTGTAATCCAGAACCAGATCATCGCTGGGCGGTGTTGGACTTCTCCAAAGCGATGTACTAAGAATCCGCCGAACGGGCCGCCGATGAGCGATCCAATTCCAATGGGAACGAAGGCAAATCCCATGTACGTGCCCTGCTGCCCCGGAGGGGCTAGCCGCGAAATGTATTCGTAATAACGCGGGGCCTGGATGATTTCGCCGAGCGCCAGGAAAAACAGCGAGAAGACAGCACCCCAGATGGTAGGCCAGAAAGCGAGGATCAACCAGGAGAGCGAAGTAATCACCGTGCCTAGAATCACGGCGGGGAAGGCCGGAATCTTGCGCGTCAGGAAACTCACAACCAGGGTGAGAGCGACGACCGTCAGCCCATCCACCACCAGAATCTTTTCTACGTCCGCATGGGAGTTGATGTAGCCGTGGATATACCCGGGCAAACTAGTGTACTGCTGCCAGAATACGATCCAGTATCCGGTGAAAATTACTAAGAACCACATGAACCGGCTAAGGCCGGCAAGCATAACCGCGGTAAACCCGATCCAGATCCACCACGGGACGGACCATTCCGGCTTGGCCCAGAGAGCGATGCGCAGCAACAATGCGGCCAGGAATACCGGCAAGACGAGCCGGTAATTTCCCAACACAGTACAAAAATTTCGCGCAACTATCGCGATGGAAGGCGGAGGCGCATCGCCGGCCTTGCGGGGTTCGCGGAAGAAAAGCAGGACGACAAAAAACATCGCGAAGACGCCAAGGGCGACCACCCGGTAGACATTTTCAACACCCAGGTGACGATGGGCCCAGGAAGCAAAAAAAGGGCCGGCGGCGCCGCCGATATTGACCATTGTGTAGTAAATCGAATAGCCAATCGAGCGCACGTTTTCTTTGGATGCTCGCTCCGTGGTGCCGACTACGCAAGGTTTGACTAGCGAGACTCCGAGCGCGGGAAGAATGAGAATGAAACCGACCAACAGGCCGAGCGGCACGGCATTGCGCACCGGCGCCAGCCAGGTCGCGCCAATCGAACCGATCATAAAGTACGACGCGGCGAGAATTAGATACGCCACGGAAAGAGCGCGACGGAATCCTAGCCGGTCCGCCGCCGCACCGCCGAAGATCGCGAGAAACCACACCATGCCGCCGAAAATGCCGGTCAGCGTGCCGGTCTGCTCGGTGGAAAAATTCAGCTGCTCCTGCAGGTAGAGGGCCAGAGAAGCGAACGCCCCATAGTAGGCGAGGCGCTCGAAGATTTCGGTGATGTTGGCAACCCAGAAGGACCGTTCAAACCCGGTGCGGATTTCCTCGAAGCGTTGAGAGATCAAATATTGCTCCTCTAACCCAGCCGCTCTCGCGCTTGCTGCGCCGTCAGCCCGGCGACGCGGATGACTTTATTGCGGCTGCTCTGGCCGGAGGCAATGGTAACGGAAGATCGCGGCACCTTCAAAAGTTTCGCTAAGAGTTCGATACAGGCTTCGTTGGCGCGGCCCTCGACCGGAGGCGTGGTCAGGGATACTTTGAGCGCGTCGCCGAGTTCGCCGGTGATGGCGTTCTTCTTCGCACGGGGATGGACTTTGACGGCGAACGTGACTCCGTCGGCGGTTTCATGAATTGCAAGCATAAGTTCAAAAGGCTTCCTGTCGTCCTGAGCGAAGTGCAGGACCTATGTACTCTCCGTCAGGTTGCATAGGTCCTTCGCGGCAAAGAGCGCCGCTCAGATGTAATGAAAACCAAAAAGGCGTGCCTCCAAGGGTAGAGTACGTGCTCGAAGCACAAGCCCTGAAGGAGGCACGAGATGATCCACGTAGGCGTAGATCTTCACCAGAGATTTTGTTACATAACCGTGATGGAAGCAAGAGGCAAGATTGTGCAGGCGGGGCCGGTGAGCAACGAGAAGCTGGCGCTGCGTAAATATTTTCGGCAGTTTCGCGGGAAGGAAGTGCAGGTGGCGGTGGAGGCCTGCGGCTTCTGGCCGGCGTTTCGCGAGGTGGTGGAGCCGGAGGTCGAGCGGCTGGTGCTGGTGCATCCGCAGCGGGTGAAGGCGATTGCCTCGGCCAAGTTGAAGAACGATCGGGTGGATTCGGCGACGCTGGCGCATTTGTTGCGCTGCGATCTGCTGCCGGAGTCGTGGAAGGCGGATCGGGAGACGCAGGCGCGGCGGCAGCAGGTGCGGTTGCGGGCGACGCTGGTGCGGCAGCGGACGCGGCTCAAGAACCAGGTGCACGCGGTGCTGCATCAGCAGGGACTGCGTTCTCCAGCGACGGATTTGTTCGGCAAGCGGGGACGGCTTTGGCTGGCGGGGTTGAAGCTGCCGGTGCAGGCGCGGGAATCGGTGAACGTGTGCTTGCGGTTGCTGGACGGTTACCACGAAGAAATTCAAAAACAAAACCTGCAAATAAGTGAAAGATCAAAACACGACGAGCGGGTGCCGTGGCTGCTGACGATTCCGGGGATTGGCGAGTGTTCGGCGATGATGCTGCTGGCCGAGATCGGAGACCTGGGACGCTTCGGGAACAAAGAAGCGTTGTGCAGTTACGCCGGGCTGGTGCCGCGGGTGCGGGAGTCGGCGGGCAAGGCGGCGCGGGGCGGCATCACGCGGCAGGGTTCGCCCTGGCTGCGCTGGATCATGGTGGAAGCGGCCCAGGTGGCGACCCGTTGCTCGCCCGCGGCGAAGCGGTATTATGAACGGCTGGCGCGCAAGAAGCACAAACACGTGGCCCGGGTGGCCCTGGCGCGCAAGCTGCTGATCGCGGTCTACGCCCTGCTGCACGACGGCGTGGTGTTTGACGAAGAAAAGTTTGCGGCGGTGTAAGGGGAATCCGTCAGCTCGTTGTCATCCATGCTCTTCGAGGGCGACGCTCAGACGGAGCGGCGGAGTCCGGACATACCTTATGTGCCTCGAGCACGAATAGAAGCCTGTCCGCATCGCCGCAAAAATACCTGTGGACAGGTACGCCCGTTTTCATAGAAGGATGACA